>Ga0065711_1033893_pt1 | contig 24636 bp, 7 predicted proteins | sample Hoacrofraction12_FD_59098 | JGI IMG/M metagenome (GOLD analysis project Ga0065711, IMG submission 59098) | Hoatzin crop microbial communities from Cojedes, Venezuela - Epithelial fraction 12 v2 (version 2) | ecosystem: Host-associated > Birds > Digestive system > Esophagus > Crop | place...
CTGTGGAGAGGGACCTGGGTGTCCTGGTGGACGACAGGTTGACCATGAGCCAGCAGTGTGCCCTGGCTGCCAAGAAGGCCAATGGGATCCTGGGGTGCATTAGGAGGAGTGTGGCCAGTAGGTCAAGGGAGGTTCTCCTACCCCTCTACACTGCCCTAGTGAGGCCTCATCTGGAGTACTGTGTCCAGTTCTGGGCTCCCCACTTCAGGAAAGAAGAGGAACTACTGGAGAGAGTCCAGCAGAGGGCTACGAGAATGGTGAGGGGACAGGAACATCTCTGCTATGAGGAGAGGCTGAGGGAGCTGGGCTTGTTTAGCCTGAAGAAGAGAAGGCTGTGAGGGGACCTAATATATACTTACAAATATCTGAAGGGTGGATGTCAGGAGGATGGGGCCAAGCTCTTTTCAGTAGTGCCCAGTGACAGGACAAGGGGCAATGGGCACAAATTGAAGAACAGGAAGTTCCGTCTGAACATGAGGAAGAATTTTTTCCCTCTGAGGGTGACGGAGCACTGACACAGGCTGCCCAGGGAGGCTGTGGATTTTCCTTCTCTGGAGATATTCAAGATCCGCCTGGACAAGGTCCTCTACAGCCTACTGTAGGTAACCCTGCTTCGGCAGGAGGTTTGGACTAGATGACCCCTTAGGTCCCTTCCAACCCCCACCATCCTGTGATTCCGTGATTCTGTGAATTCACACAGGGTTTTGGTTGACAGCCAACTAAACACGAGCCAGCAGTGTGCCCAGGTGGCCAAGAAGGCCAACAGGATCCTAGCTTGTATCAGGGATAGTGTGACCAGCAGGAGTAGAGAAGTGATCATCCCCCTGTACTCAGCCCTGGTGAGGCCAAAACTTGAATATTGTGTTCAGTTTTGGGCCTCTCACTACAAGACAGACATTGAGTTGCTGAAGCATATCCAAAGATGAGCAATGATGCTGGTGAAGTGTCTGGGGCACAAAGTTTGTGATCAGCAGCTGATGGAAATGGAGTTTTTTAGTGTGGAGAAAAGGACACTCAAGGGACACTTTGTCACTCTCTACAACTACATGAAAGGAAGTTGTAGCTAGGTGGGTGTCGGTCTCTTCTCCAAATAACAAGTGATAGGACGAGAGGAAGTAGCCCCAAGTTGCATCAGGGGAGGTTCAGGTTAGATATTAGAAAAAAGTGGTTGAATCATCATTGGTGGAGATACTTAAAAGATGCAAATATGTAGCACTTAGGCACATGGTTTAGTGGTGGATTTGGCCATGTTAAGTTAACGGTTGGACAAAAAGACTTTAAAGGTCTTTTCCTACCTATACAACTCTATGATGCTATGATTCTATGACTTTGTTGGAGAGAATGATCTGCTGCAGGGACCTTGGCTGGGATCCCAAGGTCTTACTAATTCACTGTGTATTCCTCATCCCCCTGTAGCAGGCATGCATTTTAACTTCCATGATGGAATGCCATTTCCCACATAAAAAGAAATGCTCTGTGGATCAAGTGCTAGGTTATAGATACGAGTTTATAATTATATGATGCAAAAGGTAATGCCTGGCATGTGGTATAGCTGTGTAGAGCAAAGGGCTGATAAGCAGCCCTCTGTATGCTAGAGAAATAAAGGCACTCCATGAACAAGTACTACTTATGAGTCAAATTCTCCCTCTAATCTCTCTAGTTTCATTCATTTTGAATTTGACCTTTGTGAATGCGTCTGTACTATTATGTCATGGGCAAGCAGCTCATACCCCTGATCTACAACATTTGCTTTCTTCTGACCTCAATGTTTATATTCGTGAAGAAACTTAGAAGAGAAAGAGGGTGGAGGAGGGGACAGTATTGGCAGTACACTAATGTTTTCCCTGTTTGTAACAGGGATAAACACAAATGCAAACAATTGTGACGTCTCTCTTATTCAGAGTCTTATTAAGGTACCTTATCAAACCTTGCAACCACCAGACAGGCACTGACCTAATCAATAGGAAACTGAGTTTCAGGACACACACTTGTCCAGGGTCACCAGTCGTCATGTCCGTGAAACAGTCTGTGTCATAATGACTCTGTTTAAGTGATCTTGTCTTTACTTTTGTTCTTCCACACTGCATGCTTCTCAATAGTTACTTTTGTTTTCAGAGTACTGTTCAGTTATATTATATTCTTTATCACAACATCCACCAGGAAAAAACAATTTGAGAAGTCCTCAGCTGTCAAGGAAATGGACTGTTGTACCTAGCCAAATCAGTTATTCTCACGAAGCATACCACAAACATACAGGTGCGACTACTTGAATGACAAAAACAACTTCTGTAAGAGAAGAAGAGGTGACTGAGGAGGTCATGTGGCAAAGGGAGATCAAAACTGAGTTACTTTGAGAAACTGAGTGACTAATACTTGTCTGCTACTTCATCTGAAACACTACCATAGACATCAGATGAAACAATCAAGGAGTTTTACAAAAAATCCCGAAGGTTTTATTACCCAATACATAATTAGATTGTAGAAATCACTGCCCCAGGTTGCCATGTATGCCACAAGTTTAAACAGCTTGTATTTGAAAAATAATTAAGAAAGAAGAAACCCATAAAGTTCTGTTCAAATTTCAGTGCAAGCTCTGGTTCAGGAGGTCCCTTTAAGATGAAGATTATACAAAATGGGGAGATGTATATTTGGAATATGTAAGGGAATTACCACTTGCCATATGCTTTTTTTCCTAAATACTTCTTATTAGTCATGGGTAAAGGAAAGATGTTGTTCTCATCTGTTGCTATATCTCAGCACATATATTCTTATCCTCTCTCAGTACCCAGGAAATATCTCCTTCCCACATGTAGACGAAGCTTGGTGTTCTGTAGCCTCACCTCCTCAAAATCCATTCCAAGATCCCACTGAAATCTATTTGAATATTGCAGATATCTAGATATTTCTAGATATTAGATGAACACATAAACCGCAGAGTGTTTTAGGAGGAACAAGCTCTTGATGTTACTGTTTCTCAGTGAACAAACTGAAAGAGATCTTCTTACATTGCTACATCTTGCATTGGTGCAAAGTCAGTTTTCAGGTGTTTCTAATTGCATTTCCCCTTCCCAACTTCTCACTTAATGTGAGCCTAAAGGTAAGTTCTCTTCCATGCTGACAGTCTAAGGCACTTGAAGGCAAAAGTTCATTAGGAAGTGGACACAATGAAAAGGGCAAGGGGGATGGAAATCCTGAAAAATCTGAAATTACAAGGTTGCTCTAATACCTTGTTCTACTATGCAGTCTTGTGTAGCATCTCTATACCGGCATCAGATTGGTGCAAACAGACAGCATCACGGAGCAAAACCAATTCCAAGTATTCAAAAAGAAGCTGATACAACTTCCCATTTACTTTTCTTTGGTACAATATGAGTGCATACTTTACCTGTAATTTCTCTCTGCCTCAAAAGTGGATCACCTAATTTGGAAGAAAAAAAAAAAAAATAGACTACTCTTCTGGCCTGCTCAGAAAGCCTGTATATACTTTAAACAAGTTTGCAGTAGAAAGAACTTGTCACTAAATGAGTTTCAGGATTTATAATTCCAGTATAAGAAGTGCCTGCATACTGTTAGATACAGTTTTGAATGTTAACCTTAGACCTGGGTAGAATGGTTATCAGACTGGAATAAGTAAGAGAAGTCCAGAGCATAGGGAAGCTAGGATGTGATACAATACTTACTAGGTCTGATTCAGTTCCCAGACAAGATTGTGTGTCTGTCAACAGTTGTAAATGCATGTAGATTAAGTCTATCTGTCGGGAAATACAGACAGTAGTTTTTCCTTTATCTATTCAATTGGAAAATATGTGGTATGCAGGAGAGGCAAATACTCATCATGATGTGGGAGCCATGTAGCTCAATCCCTTCCTTTTCTCTGATAATAACAAAAATTTAAATGTTAATATCTTATAAAGAATATTAAACTGTAAATCTTGAATCAGAAACCATGTTATTTGTCCTACTAAACCAGTTTGGGTTGGTTTGCTTTTTCCATTTTTAGGGTATATTGAAAATTTAGTATTAAAATATAAATATCAGCTCTGTAAATATGCGGTTGAAATGCTAAAATCTATATGTTTCATAAAAAATAATGTCTGAATGTACTTTGCATTCACCAGATGAACAATGTTTGAAAAGAAATCATTGTATTCAAACAACTTTTGTGGACTTGAAGGTATTGCATAGAATTTATTTTTTTTACCTCAGTATAACAGATCCCTATGCTATTTTTATTCAACCGAAATCATCAAATTAGAGCTCTGATGAAACTCACAGGCCTCTAAAGTGGAACGTCAGAACTATACATTTTCCAGATTAGCAAGAAAAGCCCTGTATGTCCAATTCATCTGCTCTCATTCTTTTCTTAACTATCAGGATAACATTTCTTCTAGTATTTTTGTACTTACACAATAACTGTTATTCACTAGAAACTGCCCTAAGTACATATATGGTGCCTAACTAAGCATGTTCTACTCTCTTGTCCCTACTTGCATTCCTGGGCCATCTTGAATTAATTCAAATACTTTCCTGTGTATTAATGAAAGGAGATTAATAAAGCAATTCATCTAGTGTCGCTGTTGAATGGACAGGATGGAGGTCAAAAGACCATTGAAAGAAGATGCCTCAGAGTTGTTATTCACAAATCACTAACTAACTTTGGATATATATTCCTCTCTAGGAATCTATCGAGGCAGATATATCTTGCAGCTTCTGCTTTCTAATGAATTTTTTTTGCAAACATCTCTCAATTTTAGGGTGAAATACTGTCAAATGATTCCAGAGGCTAATAAGTAAAACTTCAGGTGAAGTTTCTGAAACGTGTACTGGGATATTATAATCCAAATTTTGATGCATTATGGCACTGAAATGGAACATCAATAATAAAATATAAAAGTACAGTTAGGAAATCAGTATGTTCTGCAACTCATATCAGAAAAGTGATGACAAATACATCTGTTTTTTGGTGTCAATATCATGTCATATATAAATATAACTTGATTAACAGATCAAAGACAAAGTACTTTGTTATTTGCCTGCTAAGGTAGATTAACAGATCAAAGACAAAGTACTTTGTTATTTGCCTGCTAAGGTAAGTTGGACCTTCTCATTTAGCTGTTTACTATGCCAAATACAGAAATTCAAGCCATTCAGTAATTCAGTTAAATCAACTGATTTAAGAGAAGCAAAATTTTAGATCTAAGGCAGTAGAATGTCTCTAAAAGTACGATAATCTTACAGCATGGAATCTACAGAGCTGTAAACACACCTAGATGAGACTGGTCTTGCTGGTCATAATTTTCACAGGATAACCAGAAGAAACAAGATAATAATTGCCATTAAAAGGATTAATAGTGACTACAGACAATCCCAGACCAGTACCTTTATCAAGTCATTGAATACATTTCAGGAAATCAATGCACCATTGTCTTTCCATAGAGCCATGTACTGAAGTTTTTCAGAAATATATGAGAGTTGACAGAGTGGACTTTTGAACTGCAAACAGGAAAATATATTTCTTTCATATAGTTACTCTAAAGCAGACGTTGAAACCTGATAAGGTGGTTGGAGTTCTTACTGGTGTTCTTGCATTGTTTGTAGAAAACAAGTTAAATGTGATTCTTTGCTAAACAAATACATAGCAGGAGCTTTTAAAGTGATGCACTCAAAAATGCCTAATGAAAATCTATGAAAGATGTGTCTTTAAAAAGTGTGGTGTTGCTCGTGATAGAGTGACTGGAATAAAAAGGGATATGACAGAGGTTTATGAACTAACAAATGGTCTAGAGTCTATAAACTGCTGCTTTTATATTCCTTTTCATACTGCAAGAACAAAGACCTGTCCAGTAAAATTGATACACAACAAACAATAATGTTAAAAGGCAATAGACTACATAAAATGCACAGCAATCCTGTAGAAAGCAATGCCACAATTACTGTCCAGGCCAAGACTTCAACCATGTTCAAAAAAAGACTGGATGTTTACAGGTGTAATGAAAACTTCTACTCCCTATAATAGAATTAAAAGATGCTATAATTCTCATGCTTCATGAAATGAGCCGATTCAAGACTCTGACTAAAACACCAGTTGCTCTTCAGACACAAAACTGCTCCCACTGACTCTAAAGAAGCAAATATTTTATATTTATGTATTGAATAACTAAGATCATGATATCTGCTGCCAAAAATCTATTTCTGAGTAATTTAAAAATGATATAATATAAATCAAATTACACAAAGCATTAATATGTTGTTTTCACATTCTCCACACATTTGATACATCCATTGCTTAGACAGTATTCCACTTTTACTTTGGTTTGTGAGGAGCACTAACTGGCAATGTTTGTAAGTATTTCTCAGTAATAGAAATATATGCTATTCTGAACAAATTTGTTCCTTTCAAATAGTAAACCTAAGCGTGAGATAAAAGAATTAGTGAGACAAAGGTAAACAAACAGACATCCGAATGGAGAAGCCCCAGAGAACATGAACTATATCATTGTGAAGAGCAGCTAGTTAACTTGAAGTCAGTTCTTTGCTATCAGTAAAACCTTTCCACTTGGGCATCGCAAAGTTTAATCAAATGGCTAAGGAGATGAAAGCAAGACATTTCCAAAAGTTTTAGAGAGGCCTTTATTAAACAAAGGTCAGAAAAAAAAAACTCTCCACTCCCTCAAATGACCAGTCTGATGCTAAAACATACACAGAGTACGTGGCTTAAAGATGAATCGTACATGTCCTGTTATTTGGTTTTTTCCCTTCATGAGAAATTCTACTTTGGATTCAAGGAACCTTAATGATGGAATTTTCACTGAATCCAATCCACTTTCAAAAAATATGTTTGCAAAAGTTAACTGAGAATTTTATGAGTAAAAGCTGTATAGGCCTCTTTTTCTATTATGTCTTTTTTAATCATCGCTGATCTTAATGATCCTTTGCCACAAATGAAGCTTGAAATAAACATGAACATAAAATATCCAGTTCATGATCTTTGCAAATTGTCACATTGTCGCAAGATTATGTATTAACCATCACCACTGAAGCATAAGTTTTGCACGGCTTATAAAGTTTATATATTTCACAGGAGACACAGCTGTTACTCATCCCAGTTTTATATCAAAGTTTTGTACAAATTCAAGTCCATTAACTTTAAAGGAGTTTCTCCAAGTTTACACCAGCACAAAGGAGTGCAAGCAAGAATGATAAACAACAATAACTATTTTTTTGCAGTTAGGGAAAAATTTTTTTGTCAGTCGTGTCATAAATAAGATTTTTTCTGAAAATTTCTTCACCTTAACAGAATTCCACACTAGAGAGAAACTTTGTTATACTGCTTCTGTGTTTAATCGTTTTTGTATAGTTTAACATTTATTGAAAGAAGAGTTATATAGATCATGTATTATTTTGAAGGATTCTATGTAATACTACAGAAGACATTTAAAAATCAAATTCTAGGTACCAGATTATATTTCTGATTTTAAAAATATAATTTAGAAATAATTTAAATGTGAGACATTTCTATTCAAGATAGACAGTTAACTGCATCTTGCAAGACAATTTTATGTAACGTTTTAAAGTTATTCCTAGTGGATTGCACATAAGAGAGAAAAAGGAGGTGGAACACCTCAAATACACAGTCCTAGTAGCTGGAATTTACGAGTACTGGTTACTCCTTTTACAATGTTTGTATATACTATATATGAGCGAGAGCGATTTCTTTTTCATAAGTATTAGGCTGATCAGTGTCAAGGGCATAACTTTAATTTTGAAAAAGTGTGATAATCTTGATGTACTGATTAGATCAAAGTCTTGAAGAAAGATAGTTAATAAAGGAGTCATATTTTTTAAGTTTAGTATAAAGTATGTCAATGCTTTTCGAATTATTCTAGTGGCTCTTTAGATATGCCTTGTACCTACACTGATACTTTTTTCATCTTGCAGGATTACCAAGTACAAATCAGATGTGGTAAGTTTTATGTTTGTTTTGGCATAGAGCGACTACAGATTCTGTAACCTATAATTGGAAATAATATCTGAATAAGAATATTTCAGATGTCTCCCATTTCTTGCGAAAGTGGCAACTGAATGCTTAAGCAGTTATTTCAGGGATTTTCTTTGCCCTAATCTCTGAGGCTATGCTGGCTGTAGCAAATTACACGGGTCTAAGTCAATGACTTGGGCTATGAATTATTCTCCCTGTTCTGTAAACTGTTAAAATGGTGACTGGTTTGGTTTTGGCTTGACTCATCCGAAATTCATGCACAAAATTCCCCCCCACAGCTTTGGAGTTAGAACTGGCCAGGGGCCTTACCCCATAGGCAGTGTGGATGCAGTTACCCCGTGTTGAAGGATTAGGGGATGTTCTGGGGTAGATATTTGAACAGACCATGTAGGTGACTTAGGAGCAGAGAACAAAACCTTTTGCTAGTTTACAAACAGATATTTAGCTGCAAGGCCCGCAGCCTTCTGGAGAGGGTCATAAACCAAATCACCACCTCAACAGTGCCATAGGGTTCCCTGAGGAAGTGTGGTCTCCTGCACACTGTATGTTGATTCCTCCTGTTGGGAAAGGTGATCAAGATTTTTATGTCCTAAGAATAAAATGGAATGGTCACATACATAACAACAAAACTGAAGAAGCACAGAGATACAATTAAAATTCAGTACAATTACTGACCATTATCAACTTCCAGACAACCTTTTGTTTGACTTTTAAAGATAATTAATTTTTTAATAGCATTACAGTAATTATTTTGGTAAATGAATTACATTGGTATGTACAGCCACTCTTAGCTAAACAATTCTATGTGAGCATTTCAGATTCCCTCACAACTAGCTCCGTTGGCACCTTTCCTGCCTTTCTCCATGAGGCTGTAACCTGAATGACTATGAAGACTAAACTGCCTGCTCTATCCTCTGCAGGATAAATTTAGGTAGGCGGAATACAATTATGCTAATCCAAATTTGGCCCAGACAGCAGAGCTAACATTAGTTTTCCTGGTGGGATTTTCACCTCTGTAACAGTGCAGTAATCTTTCATTAGATCGCCTGGCAATATCTACATCTTCCGTATGGAGCATGGATGTGTACTGAAGCATAGTACAAGTGTTTCAAAAGGAAAGGCAAGTAAATTAGAAACACCCTTAATAGCCTCAGTGGAATAGATTCCCAAGAGAGCTTCATTAAAATTGCCTTATCTAAAAATAAGTGTTAAAAAATGTGACTACACAAAACACTCAGATACACTATTAAACACTATCACACGAATGAATAATTTACAATAACCAAATGGTATAATTAAAGAGCTTTAATGGTTCATTTTGCTTTATCCTGCTTTTCCTTCTTCAATCCTTTAAGAAGGATTGACTAAGGACTTTTTCCTCTTGTAAAAATTTTCTGTCCACTAGTAAGGGATTACAAGCCTGAATATTTCCATATCTGATTTTCTTCAAGTTTTTCCTTACTTCCAAGAGAGGTGGTGCAGTGCCATGGACTGTTGTGTTCCTCATTTTTAGGTTCAAATATCAGCTTTGGCATTTTGGATGTGGTACACTGATGTTTTTAAAGTAATTGTTTTTTTAATGGGTTTCAATTAGACCATGATGTCCACTCCTAAAATTAAGCTACTTACAAAATAATTATACATAAAAACATTTTTTGGATTGATCTTTCTACACTTAGATTTTTTTTCCTTGCATTCCGTCGTTTGTCTTCATGAGGTGTCAATACATAAATTGTAACATCAAATAACTTGAGTTCCACCCTTCCTGGATCTCGCTCTCTTGATCTTCCTTGTTGGAGCATATTAACCTCTGGGCATTATTTTTGAATGAACTATCTATTTCCTAGGGAACAGATGTTATTTTGGTGACAGTTCACTTCTGACACTGCTCTTAATGGCGATACGGAAGTTCTCAATCCCAGTTTGATGTCATTGACCTAAATATTGTATTACACTATTACAGAAGGTCTTTTGCAGTACTCCCACTCACATACGCTCCTGATATTTCCTAACACATCTAACTTCTAACATTTTACTGTAGTATAAAAATGTCATTATGATAGTTTGACAGCTCTGACATAATTTCAAGCCTTGGGCCTGAAAAATCATAGAAAACTCAGTCATTATTTCTTTCTGTCTCAAGAGTGTCATATATTATATTTTTAAAAAATATATTATGGAAAAAAAACCCACAATTAGTCTGGCTGTATTGTACTTTAAAGGTAACTGCTCAAGTGGTGCAGAATGATCATGCACATACCGCTCAAGGCAAACACCCTTTAAACCAGGAGCTCACGCGTCAGCACATTTGACCTGACTGAGCTGTATTGTAATCAGCATTTCAAAACTTAGAGGTTCTTTCCCTTTTCTGTCCTTTGGTTTAGTTCTTTGTGGATTTGTTTTGGTATGATGATTGTCTTATCTATGACTGAAGTCATTCTTCTAGCTATTGACACTTAGTAGGAGATCTTGGCATAGGTAAAATATGTGGTGTCTACTAGCTTTTTAATTGTAGGATGTCCATTCTGGAAAGAAAATGAAAGAAAAGGCCCTGAACACCCCTTGTGAATTTAGCTCTTTGCACTGTCTGAACTTCAACACTTAGCTGAAGTCACCCATAAAATCTTACTATGGCACAGCCCTGAGTGTCATTTGCAGCTTTAAAGGCACAGTTTTAAGAAAGAAATGAATAAAAGAAAGCTTACAGGATCAGGATTTTTGACAGAACATAAATAATATTCCATTCCAGTTCCACAGATACTAATGCTTGTAGATAGCACTGGTTTTCAGTGCCCTCATATAATAAAGAAAAAAGAAATGTCACTACAGTGTTGTAATACTATTTGTCTCTTATCAGGTGTACGTCCATAAATATAGATTCTATAATTAATTTTAAAATAAGATCTGTCAGAAATGCCATGAAAAAAATATTTTGGGATTTCCAGGAAGTGTCTGTACACCTGGTTAGTGGTTATCTTTAAAACTATTACAACCGTGGTGAAAGAAAGCAGAAGTAAACTGCTTTTAGTAGCAGAAACCAGAAAAATCTCTGAGTACTTTGGCATTTTCTTTGGCATATATTCTTATAGTAGTAACAGTAAAATCACTGGATATTATAAGAAATATCTTCTCGTCCTTATACAGCCAAACCAAACGTATTGCCTGCAGAATACTGTCTGTTCCTATATATATATATATATTAAATTAATGTTCAGTTCACAGAGGTATATTTTTGAGCAGTTGCCCTGTCTTTATCTGGTGGAGAAAATTTATTATTACAATGATAACCAGGAAAGTAAACCCATTTTTTAATACAATCCCATCAAATAATTTTTAAGCAGCTTGAAAAATACCTTTTTAAACATTCTAATACAGATATGCATAAACTATTTACATCTGACACAGTAAGTATCCTTACTACTCAGTAACTGCTAATTAATGTATTCAAACTGACATGAACAGTATAAAGTTCACTAGAATGTTAGAGTAAGTCTAAGCATCTAACTCAAACTTCTGTGTCTTAGAGGTTTTACTGTGCTTGCAAAATGCGTGACTTGCCTAGCAATAACTATGTTGGGATTGCAGCATGCAATGAAAAGTGTCTGCATAATAGCAATAAAACCCCAAAACACTTAAATTTACAAATACTCTTTGACTTGCTTTTCACATTCACAGAAATCGGAAAGCTTCCGCCGTAGCCTTGATTAGGAAGCCACCAGAAGGCACCAGAGACACAAAACCACCTCTAACCTTGGATTTGAAGCAGTGGGGAAAGTGTGTTATTGGTTTCATCTGCACAGGGCCAAGGCATGGGTTTGATTTCTGTCTGATCTAAATACCCTCCAGAAATTAGTGTGTTTCTTGGCTTCTTGTGCTTCTGGGCTTCGGCCAGATTAGTTGACGCTCCCCAGGCTAGTTCAGGGAACAGCATGTACTAGGGACCATTACTGTTAGACAGTTTGGAGAAGGTCATTCTGTACTGGGGAGAAACGATGATTTTGCTACTATGGAAGAAAATCATGGCATTTCATGTCACTTGTCCACTGGGCCAGAGATGTTAAGCTGGTATAGACCAGGCTACATATGTTTTAGAGCAGCAGGCTAATAGACTGTTTTTCTAAGGCAGTCAGCTTCCGACTCAGCTAGACCTGTTCTGCAGTAAGTACCGACAAGTTCACTAATTTACTGAAGGTGCTTTTGAGCAGGAGAATCCAGCAGTCAGGTCCTTCTTACCCTCTGGCTTCCTTGTCATATAGCATTATCTGTCTCTGTCTTGGTCCCTTTATGGCACAATATACCCACTGAATCACCCTTGCTCCTTGAGAAAATCTAGGCTGCAGCTCCAGGCAATGAAACAATTCCTGAGACAAAGAATGCTGCATGCTTAACTTTTTATAAAGCCCTGATGTTAGTTTTAAGCATGTTTGGTCCATACAAAGCCTTGGATAACTTCCTTACCAGAATTCCTCTTCTATGCATTCATCAACAGTTTCTGTTTATTGTTTTATTTTTTGTTGCTGTTTTTTTTTTCTGATGCCTATCAGCCTGTTTAAAAGGTATCACCCCCTAAACAGAGGAAACTGCTATCAAATGTTAAGTGCCTACTACAAGATTTTTTCACTTACAAGTTTGAAAACCTTTTTTGTAATATAAGTAAAACTAATGTTAATGTGTCTTTATGTGACAGTTGATGAAGGCACTTCATCTCCAGCCAGGAGATTTAGAGTGGCCAGAAAAAAACCAGTGACCAGTGTTTTCAAAACAGCAGCCGTAAAGAATTGACATCCATAAAGGATTCAGGAGACTAAAGTGAGATTTGGACAGCTACAGACAAAAAAGTTAAAGCATAAAAACTTCAGAAGCACTGCATCATCCTACAGATTTCCATATTTTAGCAAAGAAAGTTTGGTTAGCACATTTCTCTTTGTACAAGGGCCCAGAACCAACACCACCGAGACTAACATCTTAGAACTTATGGATAAATTGAATGAAGATCTTGAAAGTAAATGTTTCTTTGTCTTTGTTGACTTAAAGATCCAATATTTTACATGCAAGTATACAACACCTAAAATGTGAGGAGCAGTTCATTCTGTAGAAACCTAAGTTAACCCATACCTTTTATCTTTCCATTAAAAACTGGTGAGAATAATACTCAAAGATGTGGAAAACCTTAGTTTAGTATTCCCTCATTAGCTCTCCATCTTCCAGTAGAAAATGCTTCAAGACTGAAGTATCTAACAGAAGCTGTGCTTCAGTACAGGAGTTTGAGGTTTAGTGAGGCAGACAGAAGCAACTCTATCCTCTAAGAAAGCAGTTTACTCACCTGAGAGTGGGAGACCTGAATTTCACTTTTTGCTCTCAAGATTGTCAGTTTATTTACACTGACTATTAATTGCACATATTTAGATTATTCCTTGTTGTTTGGGGCAGGGTGGAAGGAAAAATGAAAAAAATGCTTGTGTGATCTTCAGTCAAGGCATAGGCATCTGAGCTGTAAGGGCAGCGGGGCTGTGTGATTATAGTCACTACTTTCTTTCCCTTACTGATTGCATAGTCATGCTGGATGTTGCAAGTTTTAATTTTTGTTTCATGTCTAAGAGAGGTAATGTGGGTACACACTTCAGCAATGAGGAGATTAAAAGGTAGGTGTTATATTGTCAAATTTAGTGTACCTAAATCTTTTTCTCAGTTTAGCTCTGAAAGACCTTCACATACCCTAAGAAAGGTGCTTGGGGGGGAACAAAAAAACTGTTATCACTTCTGTTGCTGACTAGAGGTTAAAATTCACCCATCTTAACATCCACACTGCTCCTTAGAGATACCTACCTAGACAGAAAATCTGAAAGATAAACTTAATCTACATGCTTAATCTTCAATTAATTAAAATTAGATAAATCACATACATTGCATCTGAACTTGATAGTACAAACACAGAAATCAGAAATTTACTGTTTTTTGTTCTCACTGTGGCAAAATCTATCAAAAATAGTCGTGAGTTGTATTAGTGTAAAATGTGAATGCCTCTGTTCAAACAGAATCTTCTGTACTGAAAAAAATTCCTTTGGAATATGCAGTGCAACTTTCCTCACTAAATTATATCATGAATCTCACAGAAGCTGGTGTGTCTTCCTTTTAAAGCCCTAGATCTGAAGTTATCTAGGAGCATAAATATCCACATTTCTTTGTAAGAAAGTAATAGTTCTTAAATTCAGTTAAAAACTTAAATCTGACATAATATAATCCTATAAATATGTAATCCAAAACATCCTTTAAATTTTTTTTTTTAACTGTCCCATTATTTCATAGATCTGACCCTTTACTTTTAAACATTAAGGATTAAGAATACTTATACAATTATAGTTGTGCATTTTTAATGTTACTGTTCTGTTGATTGCCCCTGAAGTGTTACAAAGTCCTACATTTGTCAGCAGGTTATAAACCAGAAAGCAGAACAAAATCAGTCAAAAAAGACAGTAGAGAGGAGGAGGTTAAAAAAAATAAAAGAAAATTACAGTTTACCGTCATTCTTTTTTATAACTTTAATTGTTAAAACACTTGGTTTTACTGTAAAGACAGATGGAAAGACAAAGTACAGTAAGGTTAGCGAGATGTATAAACCTGAAGAGCTCTGGCACTGAAATGAAGCAAGTTCTGTAGTGCATTTTATATCACCTGTATATGTTCTGTGTGCAGTGTATATCATCTTCAAATATGTGGGTCATACTCAAGCAGCACTTCAGTGGAATTGAAAAAAACCTAACCAAATATTCTGCATTGAGCCAATATGTAATTCTCTTGGTTAGTGATGTATTTAGGTAGAATTGCTGTTAAATGTGAGAAGATTCCCATTGGGTTCAAAACGTGCTGTCACAATTATTCAGGCTTTTATCTCCTGTGATCAGAGAAGTTAGCAGTGTTAGCAGTGTCAAGCCCAGTCGGGAACTGGCTGTTCCACCATCAGTGAATAAACCAGTAACTGAGGGAAACAGTGTCATTCTGTACTCATTAAGTTACCTAGAAGTTCAGTTTTCAAATATGAAACTGGAATTATCTAAATATATAGTGGAAATAGCCTTACATTGTAATAATGGTCTTATATTGTAACAAACAAGAACATACTTCACTATACTTCAAAATATAATAACATACTACAACAATGTAATGATCATTTGAAACAAAAATCATGCAAAAAAGTCTTAATATCTTCGTATCCATCTAATTTTCTTTTCACAGAGTTTTTGTAATTGTTCACAGTGATATACTCAAGGAATAAGAAAGGCTTGGCAAGACCTTACTTGTGGTCTCTGCTGCATGCACTTCATGAGGTATATTCCATTTAAAAAGAGAAAAAAGTGCTAGTGTAGTAATTAAAACTGGGCAATGCACATTCTTCAAGGAGGAAAAATATGTACCTCTTTGCATGCCCTGTGGAGATTTCACAAATATGACTACATATAAACATTTGGCACAAAGTCAAATGACACTATATGTATTCTACACTACGTAAGAAAACAAAGCATTACATGTAACACATGTAAACAGCGGAAAGAAAACTGTTTTTTCCAGGAATCTACTGTCTATTTCCACTCTGCAAAGAACCCCAGTTCCTCAACATATCTTCTACAATTTTCCTATTCTTGCTGCTCTTCCATCTTCTTTTAAAAAAAATAAATTATAAGTGTCTTTATCTCCCTCCCCTTAAGTTCCCTTTCACACCTGCTTGTCTGAATCCAAGCTAGGAAGTCGTGCCGCCAGCTAAGTCTAGCAGCCAGGAGAAATTAATGTGGTGATAGACTGGATGGTAGACCAAAAGAACAGATGACTGCTGCACCCATCTTATTTTCTTGGTGAAGGTGTTAATTTGCATCCTCTCTCCCAGCAAATAACCACACTTCATGAAACTTAGTATTTCATAGAAATTTAGTATCTTTGAGAACTTAACCCATCTGTCAAATCTGATTGAAAATGCCCAGTGAGATCAAATGTTATTAAAGGAAACTGGCAGATGTGGAGAAAACAAATGCACAAGAGTACAAAGCTGTTCTGTAGGCCTTATTCACTTAAGAAATTAAATTAGAAGTCCAGTTTGGGATTAGCTAGTTACTTTGAGCAGGTATGAAGTCCTATTTACATTTCATAGAATGTTTATTGTCCTTTTGAACACTATCGGCATCTTAGCCTCTATTACTAAAACTGGAACAGAAAATCTTCCTATTAAATAATATGTTTAAACATGATATTGTTTAACTTGCAAAGCAATTATTATTTGTCTGTAACATAATTAAAGTAGTAATTAACTTCCCTTAACTATTTCAGCAGAGGTATTTTGCACTTCCTAAGTTAGGAGACCCAGCTTGGTTGTCTCAGCTTGCTTACATGAAAAAATTTCTTGACTTCATCAGTCTATGTTTCACGGCTTATATTTAGGGAAAGTGGAACTAAAACTCACAGTGACATCCAAATTGAGTCCTGCAATTACAGTACACGCACTTACAAAAGTTACTTATAAGGACAGAGTGCACTTTCTGGCTAATAGAAAGATATGATTGACAAGAAACAAATCTAAAGACTGTTTTTGTTTCCTAACGGCTTTGGCTTGCAGGCACAGATTTCATGTAGTCATTTAGCTTTATTTTTTTCCATCTCTTCAAGGCTTCAAACAATCTACCCGTTAGGAATTGTGGCAGAACTGTGGACACTGTGTCAAAAATCTTGAACTAATGATTTTGAGAAGGAGTGAAAAGGAATCAGTTTGTGTTTATGAAGTTTTTACTTATGTTTTAAGATTTTTGTATTGTGTTTTATAGTAAAAACTCTAAATGAAATGTAAGAGAGACCTAAATTCTCCCAGTAACTCCTTTGGAAGTTTATTTTGGGAAAGCTCATGTTGCTAATACTTTACTTGTCTTACTTTGCAAGTTCAAGCAATCATTTCCTTGCAGTTATTCACAAACACTTTATCCCTTCCACCCCGCCTTACTTAAACTAAACCTCAACTGTGTTGCAGTCACCTGTATTAAAGGAATATACAATGAGGTTGGAAACCAGAACACTAAGTAGGAACAGCATTTTATGGTATCAATACTATTACTGCATTTCACCTAATTATTAGAAAACAGATTTTTGCCACCTCTAAATAACAACTAACTCTCACTTTTGCCTTTTTAGTATCAAAAAACCCCTTGCACATTAGAGTAGATAATAACTAAAAAAGTTTAGTTCAGAGAGGTCAGTTATAATATAGAAACTCCTCTAAGACTATACACTTTGACTGGTCTTGAACAAATTGCATTGGATTGAGGGAAGTTTATGCCAATTTCCCTATCTTGCCACTACTGATTCAACAATAAATTATTACTTTTTGTAATTCACATTATGTTAAGGTACAACATTTTAAGATTTTACATGTCTACCTTGTTGGTGAAAGAAAAAGACTAATTATTGCTTAGTTAAATCTAATTGGTGATCTTGCATATACGTATTTGCATTAAAAAATTGTGAATAAAAGTATATAAATGAAGAAAATATATAAATATAAATAGTTTTATAACCCTAGTATATCAAATAAGACTTGGAAAAATGGAACCAGGTTGTGTAAGTTCAGTTAAAAGTTTAGGAGCCATGAAAGTCTTCTTTTCAGGCTTTTACTGCAATAACTTTCATTGAATGTTTTTCCCCTCTCTTTAACTGAGAGATCTCACTGTTATTAATAAAGGCCGATAAAAGCTACTTTTATTCTGAGTGAAGAGACACTGCTGCCTCACATCATTAGAACCAATTTCTAGACTCTCAGAAGGCACCAACTTAATTGATAAAACATTAGTGTGATAGAGAGCATTTGTCAAAAGCTAGACTTGCGAACTTACTAGAACTTAACAAAAAAGAGCTGAAGGTTTTTTTAAAAATACTGCTTCTTTTAAAAGAAGTTCTATTCTTCCTTGCTACTTTTTAACTATTATCTGTAGCATTTTTGTATTTTATAATGGAAAGTATTTTTTTTGAGACAGGTTGTTTTGAATTGTTTCATTTTGATTGAATTTGGTTGTTTTGATAAACTGTTTCCCAGGCTGAATCGAAAGAAGTGTATCCAGCAGGTCAAGGGAGGGTATTCTGCCTCTCTACTCTGCTCTGGTGAGACCCCATCTGGAGTCCTGTGTCCACCTCTGGAGCCCTCAGCACAGGACAGACATGGACCTGTTGGAGTGGGTCCAGAGGAAGGCCACAAAAACAATCAGAGGGCTGGAACACCTCTCGTATGGGGAAAGGCTGCGACAGTTGGGATTGTTCAGCCTGAAAAGGACAAGGCTCTGGGGACACCTTACTACAGCCTTTCAGTTCTTTAAAGGGGACTTGTAAGAAGAAAAGGACAAACTTTTTAACAGGGCCTTTTCTGACAGGACAAAGGGTAATGCTTTTAAACTAAGAGAAGGTAAATTTAGACTGGATCTAAGGCAGATTTAACCATGAGGGTGGTGAGGCACTGGAACAGATTTCCCAGAGAGGTAGTGAAGGCCCCATCTCTGGAAACATTCAAGGTTAGGCTGGGCAGGGCTCTAAGCAACCTGATCTAGTTGCAGATGTCCCTTCTCATTCCAGGGGAGTTGGGCTAGATAACCTTTAAAGGTCCCTTCCAACCCAAACTATTCTGTAATCCTGTGATATGTATTCCTCTCCGATTCATTGAGTATGCAAAAAAGCCATCCATGGTGCATATGGACATGATTCCTTCCCAAGAGTATGCGAGGGTTGGGAACATATAAAAATGGTATATTGGGAAATATTAGGCAATATTATGCACAGCAGCGGTTAATGGTCCCATATTAGCATTTAAACAGCTATAATAGATCATTAGACACCACTTTCCATTTGGTTTTTGCACTGGCCAGGCTGCAGAATTGTAAGGTGAGTGTGTAAGAACTATAACTCCTTGTACCCGCAGTTCTGCGGGTATGGGTGCTATGCCTTGCTTAGTTCCTAAAGGCAAAGAATATGGTTTTACAAGAGTTAATCTAGAGGGGGGAAGAGGAGGATATGGGACTAGAAGCTGCAGATCTAATTTAGCTACTCCAAATGTCCAAGTACCTCCTGCATTATCTGTCCATTTCTGTCCTTTCAAAACATCTATTCCTAACAAATTTGACATAAATTCCATTACTATCTACACACTGATTGAATTATCATCTTCAGGGAGTCTAAGAGAGGTTTGTATTAAGGTTTGGACTTCAACATTGCCAAATGCATCTGATACCATTACGGGTGTTTTGGAGGGTTTAATCCCATATTGTTGGGCATCTTCTTTCTTTGTAGCAGAAATTTGAGCTCCTGTGTCTATTAAAAAAGGAGTGGATATATGTTTAGGTCCTACAATACAAAATAAAATTAGATTGCCTCACAGGGTAAGAGTGAGCTGCCTAATATACATCCACCCTTCGCCTGCCCACTCACTTGAGACAGGCAAAGGAACTAGTTTCCCTCCTCCAAGAGGAGAGCTCAGGAGGTTTTTCCACCACCACAGGGGGGCGGAGGACACCTTATTGGAAGTCCTTTTTATTTTTTTCTCAGGGGATTGTACTATCCATTCCTCATCATTGGGAATCACCCTGGTGTTTCTTTCTGACCATCCTGATACTAGCTTCTCTAAGTGTTCCATAGGGACCCTATCCATGTACTCAAAAGGTAGTCCTTTGTGTCTCCCTATTATCCACAACCCTTTTCTTCTGGACATCCCCTCCTCTCAGTTTATCTGGATTTGGTGTTTTTACTAGAAGGGGGTTTATTTCTGTCTGCCTCACATTTTTGGGTCTGGTATTAATTGGGCCATACTTTCATCCATAATTGATTAACTCCTGAGCAACTTCCCCCCAAGTCCATATTTTTTGTCCCAAAGTACAGCGATCTGGGGTCAGCGCTCCGGTTAAAGCCACTGTTGCCCAAGCGCTTTGTGGGGTGTTGGTAATAGTATTTTGCAATTGGATTCCTAAGGGTTTTAAAGGTTTGGGTAAGCCTCAGATAAGGGGAGTCATTCTTTTTGTGTTGACCAGTATCATCACTGGGGATTCTTGTCTTAACTTTAATTCCCCATCGTACATCATCTGTGAACAAGCTGCTTTTTGTATATTTTCTACTAATTGATTTAATAAGTGCGAGAGGATCTCCCCGTTCTAATGGGTTTAGACCTCCAGCCCAATAGGCTGCTTGCTGTGTGAGTGACCATAAGGCTCTATGATCATCAGTAGTTAGAAAAACTCCAGGTCCCCAATATCTTTCAGCCTCCCTTTCACTTCACATTATTTGATCTCCACCCGTTAACGACACTCTCCAAAAATACTGTCTCAGATTCTTTCTGATTATGTGAATAATCTTTTTTTAGTTCAGCTAATTCAGTTGCTGTGTAAGGTACTTCTTGGTTAACACTTTAGGGGAATAATCTTCATCATTATCATAAGCATAATCTACTTTAACAGCTTTAAACATTGTGTGGGTTGTTGCAGGGAATCATGCAGGGCTTCAATTTCCTCTGACTCCCTAGTCAGGTACCAACTTTTCCTTGTATGGTAACTGTCAGGGCAGAAAAAAGCTTCCTGACAGTTTCTTTGTGTTAGGTTTTCTACCAAATCCTCCTTCAACCACCTAATATCTTCCTGTTCCCTTTCCGACTTACCTTGTGAGACTTTAACCTGTTCCTTCAGCCTTTTATTCTCCTGTTCTGAACTCGCTATCTGCCCCTGCACTAGAGCTTGCTCCTGTTTATCCTGCTCTCTGGCTTCTGCTGCCACTACTAAACTCGCACCTAACACAGCACATATCACAGCTTTACCTTTCTTTACTCTAGCTTCTCTCCACAATGCCTCCCTGCTCTCTATAACCTTTCCTAACTGATACCCGTTATTCCGAGCCCACTAGTCCCCTGATGAGGAGGGGCATGCCTTAAACTTCCTTAACAATTCATACAGAACCTTCCTGTCTGCCATCACCACAGCTGTTCTTGTTGAAGTTACCAATACCTCCCAAAACTCAAGGATCCCACTTCTGACACCAATTCAAAAGTGTCAGGTTCTGATATATAGAACAACTATGTAATAATTTTAAGAGATCAGCATTCACTCCTTTGTTATGCTTCTTTCATCTCCAGCTGCTTCCCTCACAGGAGAGCAGAGCCACAGATCAGAACTCTGAACTCACTTCATGTTTATTCTTACATCTCTTTCATACACAGTCATGCAATATTAACTTAAAAAACACCACAGTCAGCACCTTTGCAAGGCCCCCCTGTAAACCAAAATACCATCATCCCCTTTGCAGAGCCCACCTACAAGGCAATGCCATCAGCCCTTCTCAAAGCCTGCCCACAGAACTCAATAGGGTGCTTTACCTGCCTGCAGATAGAATACTCCCTCCTGAACCCCAACTGATAATAAAATAGATTCATGATCCCTGAGCTTAGATAAAGCACAACCAAGGCCTGATACCAGTAAACCTCACAATCTATTCACTACTCTGGAAGTAACAGTCTAACAAAAGCAGCACAAAGAAGAAGGAAGGAAACAAAGAAAGAAGAGATAGATAAGCACTGGGAAAGGAAAGAGTAATCATCACCACCCTGGATCCTGCAGCATCCCATGGATCCTTCATTGATATTCCTCAACAGTTGATAGTAAGTGCACAGCCACAGTGTTTCAGAGGGTACTTTTATATCCAAGTCAATCTGGGGGGATCAGTTCGCACCCATCACCTTGCACCAGTCACCTTCACAGCAGTCACTTTTACACTAATCGTGTTTGCACCTGCGAGTCTCCACGGTGTGGTCTCTCAGCTGATTCTGGTGAGTTTAGTTTGTAACAGTTCTCCTCCTGTTGCTGGCCAGCCATAGCCAATCAGGCTGCAGCTATAGAAAGCCTTTCCTTGTAGCTAGCTGGAGTGCTAAGAGAGACTTAAGACGGCGATGAATTTTCTGAGACATCACAAAAAATGGCGGGACTGAGTCCCACAGAGGCTCAGGGGAGACTTTATTACTCTCTACAACTGCCTGAAAGGAGGTTGTAGCGAGGTGGCTGTCAGTCTGTTTTCCCAAAATACAAGTGATAGGACAGGAGGAAATGGCCTCAAGTTGCACCAGAGAAGTTTTAGATTGGACATAAGGAGATACTTCTTCGCTGAAAGGGTTATCAAACATTTGAACAGGCTGCCAAGGGAAGGGGTTGAGTCACCATCCCTGGAGGTGTTTAAAAGATGCAGAGATGTGGCTCTTAGGGACCTGGTTTAGTGTTGGACTTGGCAGTGTTAGGTTAACGGTTGGACTCAATGATCTTAAAGGTCTTCTCCAACATATATGATTCTATGATTCTATGATACTATCATCGAAATCCTCCAGTCATGTGAGTTGTCCAATCATTTTTACATGTTCACAGACATACGTGCAGGGGTTTTAAAAATAATAGCCATTATTTAGAATAGCTTTTTGCCTGCTCTTGCTCAATTTGGAATAAAAAATACGAAACAGAGGCTGAATGATATGACATATATCTCAGCTATCTATCAAGACACATCAGCTTCAGGGGACACCTCAAGTTTATTGACAAAGGGATTCTGAACAGCTAGCTTAGATCAGTTATTGCTTTGAAAACTGGTAATATTAGGTGAAATAAATCCTGCTTGAGGCTTTTGTGGAAGCAGTATGAGTGACTTCAGCTACTGGTTTCTTTCAATAGCAATCTATTAAAAAAAATCTTGAAAATCTTGCACCTTTTCCCTCTATCTGCTCTCTCTCATGAGAAAGATTTAAAAGAAAGGAAGATTTAAAAGAATTTAAAACGATGGAAGAACATTTCACAGTCTAGTAGTTTAAGTATCACGGAGGAAGTGAGAAGAAACGAAGAAAGATTCATCGTTGTACTGCTGAAAGGGAAAGTTAATCATGTAGTCTGACATCCCATACAATAGACCTCCATCTATTTACACCTACTCTATGTCCAAAAATTTGTTTGACCAAACTTGATGCTCTGTAAAAACTTCTGATTATGAAGATTTCAAACCACCATTCCAGTAGGCCATTTGTTCCAATGATTAAGATGTTTGAGAATGTGTATTGTGTGCAATGGTTGTACAGATTATATCATCAGAAGATACAGGTAATCTCCTGAAAAAAAATTATTATTTTATTTATATTACCATCTTTGAGCCATGTACAAGAAAAAAAAAGATGGCAGAGGATTAAGATAAATATTGCAGGAACACAAAGAACCAGCAAGTAGGATTCATTTGCCATTGATAAGGCATATTAAAGTTTGGTCTCTAAGACATAGATAGTTACCTCCCAAAGGTAATAAAAGTGAATCTAAAAGAAAGATATAAGGCAGATGAGATTAATTCCATTCTGGAAGTACCTGTTATCTACATTTGCTACATGGAAACCTCAGTCAAATTTTCTAAACTTTAGCTAACCAAAATTAGAAGAGAATAGTCTTGATCAGTGAAATCATACCATAGCGTATCATTGTTATTAATATTAAATCAGTGCTAATAGCATTGGTGGTTTCAACACTTCAACATACTGAAGATTACTACAGTGAGATACTAATTTCATTGTATGAAGCATTGCACTGGTGATAAAATGGACTGTAAATTATAAATAGCTAAGTAATAATCATTCCTCCCTTTTTCTGGGAATGGAAGGCAGGACCTTGTAAAAATTCCTAAATCAAATGTATATTTTTTTGAATTGTTATAATTGTACTGTGTTAAAGTATACTGTTTGTAAAGTGCTAAAAGCTAGATTTTTTTTTTTTTTTTAGCTGATGGAATATTTCATGAAGAGCTTATCTATATATGATTCTATAAATTCTAAAATCCTTACTTCCTTGGGAATTTTTAATGAACACAAGGAGTGTGTGAAAAAAGAACTTCAAATCTTATCACAAAATGTCTAGAAGGAGAACTTTTTCTTTTTTTCACATTCCTGAAGCTTTTCTAATGAATTCAAAGTTGCAAGTGCAAAATATGAGTGGAGATCGGGTTTTTAAAAAATTTTTTTCAAACCACTGTGCAGCCACTCTTTTTGAACTTCAGAATCACATTCCAGAAGGACACTTATACAAAGCTCCTGTCATCCAACAAGGCTCTGCAAATGTTCAATCTATAATACAGAACAATTTAACATCGAAACTGCAGTCCAGACTTGCATGCTATGCAGCCTCTTCAAGATTTTCTACTGTATAATATTTCTATGATCATTTTCATCAGAAAAGTCTAAGACTTCAAGCTGCATAGGTAACTGCAGGTACTTTAGACTATGCAAGGAACGCTACTGAAATAAAATTTAAAAAAATGCCCCAAACTCTTCAAGTTTAGCTCCGGAATAATGACTGAATTTGTGATACTCTAAATCATTTTGTGGACGTGATCAACAATAAGCAAATGGAAAGGAGGGGGGGGTCTCACGTTCAATAAAATGATTGACTGACTTACTAAATACTTGATCACTGCACTTTACAAGAGATGAGATTCTCTTCAGCATTACTTGAACTATAGTCATCCATACACACTACTTCTACCAAAAAATATTTTATAGTCATTGTTCTGAGTTCAGCCAGGACAGGGTTAATTTTCACCAGAATCCAGAAAGAGACACAGTGGGGGGG
>Ga0065711_1033894_pt1 | contig 24634 bp, 16 predicted proteins | sample Hoacrofraction12_FD_59098 | JGI IMG/M metagenome (GOLD analysis project Ga0065711, IMG submission 59098) | Hoatzin crop microbial communities from Cojedes, Venezuela - Epithelial fraction 12 v2 (version 2) | ecosystem: Host-associated > Birds > Digestive system > Esophagus > Crop | place...
AAGCTAGAAATGAAAAAAAAAAAAAAAAAAAAGAAAAGCATATTTTTCCAGCTCTTGCCCGAGAGTCAACTGTAACTAAGGATATTTAATATTTGATATTAAGACAAAGCATGTCATAAAACCTGGTGTCATTAAATCACATGTATTAAACTTTCTATCAAATGTTGAGTGTTGAAGATGACCGTATTGGTATTTCTGATGCATAGCCCCAACACCTCTCAAGATAAATGCCCATTTGCATCTGGGCATAGTTTATAGACACAAATAACTATGCTGCACAAAGGAGAGAGTTATTTTTATTTGAAATGTATTTTGTAGTTTTTTTGGCTTGAAAAATAACCTTAAAAATACAAAAACTGTAAATAACTATAGGGTAAGTTCATCGTTTGTCTGTCTCATTGCTACCTGGCTACTGCCAGAAAAAGCCTATTATCTGCTTCATTGCTATAGATCACAAAGACACAGAGCTCTAAATACTCAAAACTCAGTTCTCCAATACAGGTTTGTTAATAAATAATAATCACAATTCCCGTAGCTTTTGGACAATATGACAGGTTAAGTTAAAGCTGCGCCCTCACCAGATCAACATCTGTCACATAACTGTTGCAGCACCACTGAATAAGTTTGGGCAAAAGAATATTTTTGCCCAGTTACATAAAATGATATGGTTCTTTATGTCTTTGTCAAGTGTGAATAGATTAATTTAAAAGCACAGATTGACAGAATCTGTCTTAAATCATTTCTACAGAAATACTACTAAAAAAAGTCAATGGCTAGCAACTGGAGTTCTATGCATTAAGAACCAAGTATTTAGAAGTTTTCAGTAGCATATATAAATAATCACTCAGGCCTTGAAACTTTTCTTAAACCACATTTAGAGTACTGTAGCATCATTGATATCTGAGATAGTCATGATTCACAAGCATGCAAGTGAGAGGAGAGGCAAGTCCAGAAAAACATCATCCAGAAATATAGATTTGAAAAAATAGCTAAAGGCAGTTTTTCTTTCTCTTCTGTGTAGGATAACATAATTTTGATGTATTGCTTTATTTGAAGAGAGGAATTAATCCACTGGGATGTGCTCAGGAAAAATGCCTTTTGAAAGTAGTAAATGTCAATGTCTCAGTGTAAGAAGAAATCTATGTAGTTGTCATATGCAATATAAAAGGTTGGCCTTTAAGTACACTTTGTATTCCTGACATGCAGATACACATTAATGTAGCAGCTATAGTGCTCTAGTAAAAACATCTTTTCCAATTCTTAAGCCAGCCTCCTAGAAATGAATGGTTGACACTAAAACCCTTCAAACAGCTTAGACTCTCAAGTGGGATTTGTGTTTTATATGTACTTGTCACTGTAATGGAAAACACATTGTCCTAACGCCAGATTCTTACAATAAGGAGGGCCCTTTACAACAAATTTAATAGTAATTCCAGGATTTACAAAGTAATGGCAATAAGATTTCTCTTCAGAATGGATTTTAGCTAATCGTGTAAAAGTAACCCAAGTTTCCTTTAAAAACTCCCACACTTTAATGCAAATGAGCACAAAATGCAATGTGTTTATAAAAGTTTGGGATGATAATGGAAATAGACATAATTATGCAATAGCGCTGTGAGATTATCTGTGGAATTTACATTCACAAACCTTATGGATTCCATTCAAATCTACGAACTCTGCCTATAGATGCAAGACTGAAAACTTCGGTGGAAGCTTCAGGAGAAAGCTGATCATTGCTTTCTTTATTCTGTCTTGGACTCCCATTCCTAAGAGCTTCTGTCATAAGGCTAATAAATCCCTGATTTAAGTGCAGGTCCACTGAATATGTAATTATTCTAAAATATAGAACTTGGACTGAGGACTGGTTAGGTCACTCTGGCAATGAATTCACCTCAAAAATGTCTATGATAGCTGATAGAGGCTCATCAGTGAGGAACCTCTTTTTAGCCTTCTTCAACAGCTTGAACAAACGGGCATCTACACATACCAGAAGCTTAATGGCAAAACCCTGTCTCCATGAACTCCAGAAAATTATTTTACAATCTCGAAAAGGGAGAAAGAGCACCACGTGAGTTTAAGGAAGTCTCAGTTCACAAAGTTCATTGATGTGTAACAACTTCTGTTCTAATCCTTAAAATCAATAGTGAGGTTGATACACGATCATTTTATTATATTTTTTAAAAAACTGTTTGTACTTTGAAGCTAAGGACATAAGGCTTAAATAGCTGAACCAATCCAATAATTGTGACCTTTAAAAGGAGTAAACTTTTTCTCTCATATATCTTCTCCTTCTCTCTCCCTCTCTTAGCATAATCATTCAGTTCTCTGAGTTAGCTTTCTCCCATTTGAATGATCTCATTTGGCTTACCAAGGACATGAAACAAGAGATGAGGGCCAGACAAAGTGAGGGAAGTGGAAGGAAGGAGTGCATGGTCCAGAGTGAAGAAAGACTTCAGCGGGACCGGGACTGTCTTTAGGGACTGTCTAACCATATCCTGTTATAAAAAGCTATACCTCGAGCAGCAGAGGCATTCAAGATCCTTGAGATGACAAATCAGGTATATTAGTTGGGTGAAAACTCTGTATTAAAGTGACTACATGGCTTCTAATACTCAAAATGCCTTGTGTAGAGGTAACTAAGCTGTGTTGAAGTGGGATGGGAATGTTAGGTAGACATATCTTGTTCTATCTGCTCAGGTTGCTGCTGCAGGCCACCTAGTACCCTAGAATTCTCAACTTCAGCAAGACTCTGTGAAAGGTTTTATTGAACATTTATTGACAGTGGAAGTCTGACAGAGTACAAAACAAGCAATTGGACTAAATTCTAGCTCTTAAGAGGGAATGCTATACAGACAATCTATATCTTTGAATCAAACCTAGACATTTCCCCTGGGTTCAATGGCAGTGTGTGTACTCAGTTTGAAGTCTAGAAGCTTAAAATAATTGCAACACATAAACGATATCTAGAGACGTCAGACACAATGCTTGACCAGATCCAATCATAAAACATTAAAAGACCACAAGGATCCAACTATCAGAACTAACACAGCCTTGTTTGATTTTTAAAATATGTATTGAAAAACATTTAGCAGTATCACTGCAGCAAGACCAACAGCCTTAATAAATGTTTCATACAAAAATAAATGGCAACTTTCTATTAAAAGACAAGACTCTGTCTGTTTGATTGCAACCACTGTAAGGAATCCAGTCCACTAACAAAGCAGAATTCTCCACTGATCAGTGCAAATCCAAGAGGATTTCAAGTCCTCTTTGCAAAGGGAAAAAAGGGGCAAAGACACCATTTAGCTATCCTAATTGACAAGTCACAATCACTAACAGCGTGGCTCTAATAACAACATGGATTCAACAGAGCCATTACTGATTTACACTGGAATATGATAAAGAAGAATCAGAATCAGACACTGGGGTTTGAAGTTGAGTGGAATACAGGGAAGAAAAAAATCCCCTGGTGCATATTAAGAAAATGTGGTATAGATCCATTGTCTATAATGCATTGGTTTGTTTTTAACTCTCAGCCTGAAGCCAAATCAATTTCAACATTTTGCGCTGGACAGAGACCAATTGCTAACCTTCTTTCTCCTCTTTCCTACTGCTTAACAGGGCTACAAAAAGTGGTTTAAAATTACTTTCAAAGACCTACCCACATGGCTTTCAGAGCAGAAACCAAAATAACATAAATGATCAAAAATCATGGGCATTGCAAGATGAAATGTCTCTGGAATACAGAGAAAAGAAAAATAACAGGTAAAATCAATCCAGAAATAGCAATGGTCTGTAGTGACTGCAAGGGTCCTGTCTGGATTTGCAATCATGTAAAGCAAATTTAGGAGTCAATTTTAAAACAAATTGAAAAACAGGAAAGAAAACTTCTCAGTGTGTATTAATGTATTGCAGAACACCTACCACCATTCTGGCATTGCAAAACAAGTATAAATCTTGTTAACTAGCCAATTAAGTGGATTTTATATCTGGTGTGCATTTCTAGAAAAACAAAACAGCTGGAGCACAATGACAATTCTGCTTGTGTGCAGATAAGGGCTGATGTGTTTAAGGTGTTTAACAGACAACCCTTTCTGATATTGTGATGTGAAAAACCACAACACCCCCACAACACCCCCAAATCTACATAAAACTAATAGTTTAAACCGAATTATTACAAGAGAGGCATGAAGTTTGTTCTTAAGACCCAATTCTCAGTTTGAAGTATATTTAAATGTTGGTACTGTCTTATATCTGCTCTGCACTTATTAGACAACACTTAGCAATGCAGCCAATTTTAGTAAAATATTTCAATATTTGCTCAGCTTCAAGAGAAGGGGTCACTCATATGCCTCTTCTGTACATTGTTGAAGTGAAGTTTATGCCTAGATATACACAAGTCTTACAACCAGAATGTTATTCCTACTTCAGTCTTAGTGTAATGAATTACAATACACTTTCAAAAAAAACAACATTTCTTTCACTAGACCAGTCTTGGAAAGTTAAATGTGAGTTTCATTGATGTAATTGCCACACTGTTTGCCAGTACTTTTAAGTATGGAAGATGAGATGTGCTGTCATTTATTAATGAACTAAATTATTTATTGTACACATACAAAGACACACACTGTAAGAGTTACACATACATTCAGATGGTTAAAGATACAGATAAACATAGTTTTTTAAAAAATTTTTTGCATCTTCTGAAACTGATGATCAAATCCAACTGGAAGTCTCAAGATTTTGCTTCTATCACAGGATAGAACAGTTCTAGATAAGACTATTTTTTAAATATCATTGTAAATGGTTAAGCTAGACTGTCTGATGAGCATAATAGGTGTGACACAGTGTTTTTAAAAAGTGGCTGAAGTGCCACAGACAGTCCCTGGAGGATGTGCTTACTTGGTGAAATGTTGAAGCTCATGTAAGAATCTACCAGAACAGGCTTAGAAGAAATAGCTTACTAAATACGTATCAGAAGCCTGAAAAAAATGTCCCAAGATAAGGAATATCATGATTTTGATTGCAGATATACCACATTCTGTAAGGATTTGATGGCCATTAGGTATGGATTTGCCAGGGGAAAATCACAATTCTCACTGCCTGCAATTAGCTATACAGGTGGAGTAAAACCTCATTCTTCTCCACTCACGTTATGGCTATATCTAGGCCATATGAAATATATCTAATATTTCTTTGGAATTTAGTCACAAAATTAAGGATTTCGGCTTTTCATTAAACTCTTGTTACTGGCCAATAATACTAAATTTGTTTCCTACTTCCCATAAAAAAAAGGTGTGAATGCTTAGTCAATGTAGTAAAAAATATAATAGTGATGATGATGGTAATCATGGTAACTGTTTTTTTGACCAACAAAAGCTTAAAGATTTCAAAAGAAAATCTGACTTGCTATATTGTCTAGGAAATTAAAATGTTTCCTGTTTTTATCTATACAAGGCCTGATCTATTGAACTGTTGCCTTACAGTTTGCAGTGAACACAATGCTATGCTACACTAATAAAAGACTATTGTATTCACAAAGCACAAAGTTAAACCAGATAGATAAGAACTTCCCATCCTTGTCCAATATCAGATTGAAATGAAGAGAAATTTCCTCAGGTTATATTAAATGCATAATGCAAAGAAGAAAGTCAATTCTTGTTTTCAATTCTTGCTTGGCTTTAGGCATACAAGGAATATTGTTGAGTTTTCTAATAAAAATTAACTTTTTATGCACCCCTATTATATGTCGCTAGTTTTATTTCACTAAAACATAAGGCACCTTTACTAGTATCTGCTGACCAGTAAGACAAAAAAATGTGCTAAAAGGGATTTTTGGCTTTGATAGCACACATAGTTAAAGAATTTCTTACAAATATTTTCTATATATCTTGTCTTTTTGGAAAACAGTTTGGTTTTTCCTCTTTATATGGGTTTTCATTACTTGTCTAGTGCTTTTCGTCAGCTGCTTACTGAAATCCATCTCTAACACAATTTTAAGTATTGTGAAACAGGGACAATATTTTTTCATCTGTGTTGTTCCATTAGACCTGTTATAAGAATCAATAGTCTCTTATTACATGAAGACATAATGCCTTAAATTGAAACAATGACATATTAGGTTAATCGATATGAAATGAGTTCACACAAGGATAGCTAAGAACAGAGAAGCATGAAACACGAAGAAGTGGCATAGCTTTCTACTAGAGCTCTGGAGAAGTTTTATGCTTGCTACTTGGCACCTAGAAAAGAACATGAGTTATGAATCTAGATTTTTATAACATATGTGTTTAAAAGTAAGTAACTGAGCCAGATTCCCTAGAAGGAAGAAACACAGGGAATGTCTAACACTGAGCAGCTTCGGACTCATTGATTACTTATTATCATAATGTCATCTATATAATTACTTATAATTTATTCTTCTAGCATGCATAGTTATGTGTGCATGGAAACTGCTACTCAATTTCACACTAACTCATAAAGAATGTCTGAAAGAAAAGGACAAAAACTATGTGCAAAAAATTTAGATCCATACCTTCCATGTCAAGTTGGTAATTAAAGCTATGTCAGTAAACTTCTCGCGGGGGGCTCAGGCTGGTACACCAAACACTTCTGAAGCCCCTCTAGCTTATACAGAATTATGAGGGAATCATTTCAAATCCAAATGTTAAATTTGTAAAAGTTATGACAAGCATTTTCCAAACAGTATTAAGCACATAACAATCTGCATCTTTCCAAAAGTTAATGAGGATCTCTAAAGGAAATCTTACTCGTGTATGTGCTGCAAACTAGAGCAATTCATACGAATATACTCAGATCAACTTAGTCTAGCTAGCTCTAACAATGAAACTACAGCACTATAGGCTATGAGATTTTTCAAAAGTAAGCAAGCAGTCAGTCCCACTAGAACCAATAAAAATTACCAGTGAATATAGACATCCACTCAACTGTGGATGAGTTAGATAATCTAGATAATCTAACCTAAGGACTCCCTACTTCCATTTCAAATGAAAATATGATAATCTTATCAATGTTCCCATCTATCCATGGCATACTATGGTTGAAGCAGAGGAAAAAAGACCCTCAAAAGTACACAGTGGAACATCTGGTAAGAAACAGCTTACCCTACAAAAGGACAGTAACAGAGAACTAATTTACCCTAGCAAAACAAAGGTTGAGAGACAAATGCAAAAGCAAAACATTGACACAGGATGTATTAACAAACCTAATTAAAAAAAAATCCAAAACCATGTAAAAATGGATCCAAACATGAAAGAAGCATGAAGAGACCTAGCAGCATTGTAGTGCATATAATAAGATACTGCATAAAAAACACTCTCCACCTACCCATCTTTTCTGACACACACAGCCTACTGTTACACATTAGAGAAAAAATTAAATTGCCAAATTGAGGTCATATTCCCCTAGGAAGTATCCATGTTGTGAAGAGATAATACCTTCTGTGCTTTTGAGAGAAGGTGAACTACAGGATTTTTTGCAGGACTTGTGTCAAATACACTTCTTCACTTCCTCAGTGTTATTGTTTGCCAGCATGGTCTCCTGTTCTAGTTCTAGACTAGAAATACATGCGTGTGTGAAGTGGCTGTCTATTTCTATAGGTGGAGATATACAAGTACCATCATTTATTCTTCAGTTCAACTGTTTCATATGACAAGCAGGTATGATACATTTCAGATGCTGGCCACTTCTGCAAGAAATATATAGAGTATACTTAGCACTTTTCAATATTGAGGATCATACATAAAGAAAGTAGAAATATCTACTATTTTTTCCAGTTAATGTTTTGGTTATGTTGTACATATGCAGTCAGAGTAGGAGGTTCAAGGTGTCAAGAGAATCTGTGCAAATTTCTGTGGAGTTTGCAAAGCCAGCGGTCACTGCTGTCTCCTCTCCTCTTACAGAGCCAGAACCTCCTTCTTATCAGAAGCGCCCGATTCTCTGCAAATCTGATCTAAATGCCTGAGAAACCAACACCAGTGCTAAACGCAGATGATTTGTCTTACTTTCCAAGCATTCAAGTTTAAAATATCGTATGAAATGCGGGCTGTTATTTATCATTCATCATGCCCTACCATCATAAATACCCTTGCTTTAAGACTTCTATGTACGGAAGGGCTAGTTTAACCAATAGCCTTGCAAGACTATACTACCATCACAAATCTTGGGTGCTACTGGGTTGGAGAAACAAAAAGAAACACTTCTACATTCGAAACACGTACAACACTTTGCATTTTTCTCTTGGAGACCAATACCATTAGAAGAAATAGCCTTTGGTCCCGAGATCTCTCTCAGCAGCATAGCTAAGTCTGTTAGAAAAATGAAGGCCATCTGTGTGTAATATAACCCATGTGTAGCATTAGGGAGTAATTGCAGATGGATTGTGGATCAGAATACTAATACTGTCCCCAGTCCAAAGTGCAAGTTACTAGTTTAAGTCAGTTACATCATGATGGAATCTTCTTCCCATTCTTGGAGTTCATTAAATATTTAAACTTGGCATAAAGAAGCATTGGCTATTCTTTTTGACAGTCAAATCACATATCAGTTCTGCTTGGGAATAACTTGCATGCCTATTCTGATAACAAAGAGTAGCTGGAATAAGTAGGACTATGCTGATCATTACAAATTTCTCATTGTGCTTTTCTAAAATAATGACTGATATACACAGAAATCACCTGTGTTGTGAGAAAATGTGGGACAGATAGTACTGCAGAAATCCCAAATATATGTCTACAATTTAATCTGCAAAAAAACCCCATCTAAATCACGCAACAAGATCCTGTAGAAACATACAATTCACTATCTTTGAAACTAGTTTCTGCATCAAAATCACATAAGTCTACTGGCTTTGACACTCCTGGCACATCTGCAGAATTAAACAGAAATAATACTTTGTTTGTAGTTCTCCCTCACACGCTACTAACATTTGAATAGTTACCAATTTGCTTTGTATACTAGCTATTAGTAATGCTAAAAAATATGGTCCAATTAAAAGACTGTTACAATGACCAGTACATTTACTTGCAACTTCCTCTCATCTTCTGCCTTGAAAAATACCCTGAACTGTAAAATGTTCTATTCTGCCTCATTCACTTTCTTGAAGGATGATGACAGTCTGTTTCTGAAGTGAGTCGGAAGCTTGGCAGTGTTTTAAATGTAACTAACTCCTTTGCTAGGTGTTGTTGGCAGTATTGAAGGCTAAGTTTAAATATCATGGCTTTTTAAAACTAACAAAGAAGCTCAAACTTTTCAAACACCAACTCTTGCCATTCTGTTCATAAACCTTAGCATATTAAGAAACAATTCTCACTCACAGGATATGAGTCTATCCTAATGAAAAAGTTATTATGAAGCATGGAATCACAGAGTCAGCTTGTTCTCTCCATGTATAATTGCATTTCTTTATGCACATGTGTGTGTATGAATTTAAGAAACAGGTAAAACATAGACTTTTCTCATAGTATTGCTTTAAACCAATTTCCCATTCAGTGATTTGAAGTTTTGACACGCAAGTGTTCTTCGCACTTTACTTCCTTTATGATGTTTGATTCTATTTTGAGTCAAGCTAGTCATCTATATTTCCTTAAACAGTTACGTGCTCCAGCCCTTAACGCTTGCCCAATGCACTTCATGTGATATCATGGTGAATATCCAGCAGAGTTAAACCAGAAGAAAGTTATTCTGCTTGTTCAGCTGTTTTTCATAAGGCAATCTTCTACTGGTTTAGATTCCTGTACTGACTCTTTGTAGGGACAGATGAATATCTGTGCTGGCACAAGGAAAACAGCAGAAGAATACAATTAGATATGCACTTATTAAATTAAAGCATATGAAAATGTTTTAACAAGCGCTGCACAGGCATAGTAAAATTTTCATGCTTATCTGGATTCCTGCTATGAGGGATTTACAACAGACACTTTCTTTTTATTGCTATTTTCATGGTAAACTTTGGCAAACAGTCCTTCTGCTTAACCGACACTTACTTTCTACTACTGTAATATGATGAAGTAACCTTAAACCTCATGATAGGCAGTTGAGTGAAGTCAGAAGTAAAAGAAGCAACAACATAATGATGAAAGCCACATCTGATTATTATCCCAGTGGACTTAAATCTGTCAAGCACTCTTAACTAAAGTATTTTTCATAGAATCATAGAACGGTTTGGGTTGGAAGGGACCTTTAGAGTTCATCTAGACCAACCCCCCTGCAGTGAGCAGGGACATCTTCCACTAGACCAGGTTGCTCAGAGCCACATCCAGCCTGGCCTTGAATATTTCCAGCGATGGGACCTTCACTACTTCTCTGGGCATTCTGTCCCAGTGTTTCACCACCCTTACCGTAAAAAATAGCTAGTCTAAATCTACCCTCTCTTAGTTTAAAGCCATTGCTCCCTGTCCTATTGCAACAAGCCCTGCTGAAAATATTTTCCCCATCTTTCCCATAAGCCCCCTTCAGGTACTGAAAGGCTGCTACAAGGTCTCCTCGCAAAATGTCAGATTCGATGAAAGATTTGCAGACAAATGTTTAAATTCCATGAAGCACTAAAATATATGGAAGATGTCAAGAAATTTAGAACCTATACTAAAAATTAGTCCTTATACTGCACTCTGGTTCTTTTCTTCCAGCATTGGCTTATCTTTGTTTTCGAGTTCAAGTGTCTCAGAATTCAGAGTTTCATACTGTATACTGTTTCACTTCTGCAATATAGCCACTGCATGGCTACAGCTAGGTGAAATCAACTGCATTTACAACAAAAGCACAGCCCACATTACTTCAAAGAGATTTCTAAAATACAGATGGTAATTTCTTCTCTGAAATATTTTAGTATCACACTGATTGACAATGCCTTGGAATTTATACTCTTCTGTCTTACTTCACAGTGCTGAAAGGTCAGGCTTGAACACGAGCTCTACAGAACAACTACAGACCAAAATGCAAAGGGCAAAGTCTTAAATTAAGCATTTGAGAGAAAATTGACCCATACAAGCAAGCACCTTCCTCTGAACCTCACAGTCCATTATGACAAGCACTGTTAAAAATCAGAAATTAATTCCTTATTTATTTCCACAACAAAAACTACAGAAAGATTTGAATAATAGAAATAAATTTAAAGTGGCTAAGACATGAAGATGAACGAACACATCTTGATGTTACCTTGATTACATAGAAAGAGAATCATAGACTCCACATGACTATTTTCAACTGTAAGAAATATTTAATATGTTTTTAATAATTAAAAGAAATCTTGAAGCACAAGGTGATGACAAAAATGTCTTTGGCAGCCTTTTATTAAGTACTAGCAGGTCATATGGTAATTAGTTTTTTTAAGAAGGGTATTTAACTTATGTTTTGAAGTAAAGCCTAACCAGAACGTAAGATAAAATATGTTTTCTAGAAGACAAACCTTCTTTGTAAGAAGTGGGTGAGAAATCAAAAGTATGGAAGGAGTATTTAGAGTGCAGGAAGGGAGAGAAGCCAAAAAACCTACATGACCAAATGAAGAGTAAGGTCCAAATAGACTACATCTGGTATGAAAATCCTGAAAGTTAATGACTTGTTACATGAACAATAACATGTGAAAAATGAGTTCGTAGAAGTGAGGCGAGGATGGACCAGAAGCAAAAAATCCTCTGCCAGAGCAAGGATACAAAACCATGATTGACATACTAAGGGATTTTTGACCTGTTCAGAATTCAGAGAACTTGCTTTTGAATTAAAGTTGATGGAAGGCACCTTTACATCAACCTGTGAAAGTTCTGTGAGGGAAAAGAGCTACACTAAAGCAGAGTGGTGAAAAATTGACAAGAATGGTATCAAGCTGCCTAGCACGTGAAATAGAGAGTAAGAAAGGACAGTATTGCAAGTCAGCTTTCAGTAGTCCGACACACTTTCTAAAATCTTCCAGTGGACAGCTTCATAAAAGTTATGGGGCACTTAAAGGTTTAGAAAGGTGAGTAAGGGGATAGACAAAAAAAATGTTATGAAGTTAAGTGCCTAACTCTTTCTGATTAGACCTTGAATTGCCCACAGTCTTGCAGTGGAAGTACCTAGATCTTCTCTCTACAGTAAAATCCATCAAAATATCAGAGGGTTTTTTAATGCAGAAAAGCTTATTGTATTTTAAATAAAAACTAGAAACATTTTCAACATAAAGAACTCAAAACACATACAAAAGATGGAAGTAAAATATTAGCACAGAAATCACCTGCAGCCTACTATACCCTACGTTGTGAAGACACACATGTTTTCCACACAATGAAATGATTTTTTAGGTGGTAGCAAATTCTGCTTAGTCCATCCCAGTCCCTAGAAAGTTCTTCCCACCCCTTCTGAAGTCTGGCTAGCTGGCACTGTTCCTTGCTATAGTCACACAGTTTCTCTACATGAAGTGTAGAGAACCTGATTAATGAAATCTGTACTTGTCAGCAAAACTGTTTATGTTCAAAATTGTACTCAATATGGGACTTTTGCCTGCCTTTAGCCTCACTTTTTTTTTAACATTACTATATAAAATAAAATTAAGAACTATTGGTTTCATAAAAGTCAACCTCATCTTTCCCCCAAATCCCACAAATTTTCTTCTGGTACATTATCTGAAGTTTAACTAATACTTTACTTCCATTCTAACATGGCAGAGTCTCAAGGTACATGTACAAGTACTTGAAAATAGAGAATATGCACACTAAGTTGGAAAACTATATTATATCATGCCCTCATAAACAGGGGGAGGCTAATCAAATCTATAACTGATTTTGGTTTGGAAGTACACACTGACTTATAGATTCTGATTTATTTTAGTTAGAACAGAAATAGTGAGTTTTATCTGGAGCAACTTGACTTAGTTTTTCTGCTGGAATTACTCACGGAAACAAATGAAATAACATAAAGGATTGAGGTCTTTGTAGTATTTTTCCTTTATAGAGCCATATTTCTATTTTAGTGTAAGACTGAAACAAAGAAGTTATTTAACATAACACTGTTTAGTAATTCATATTGTGAGTTATTGCTATCACATGAGAAAACAACAATGGTAATCTTTGGAATCAATTCTTTCGAACCTCAATTCATACATTTCATCAGATAGTTCTTACTTCTCTGGTAATGAAGACCAGCAGCTGAACAAAAATTAACTTAGTCCAAAGCATGCAAAATTACACTTTGATTTGTCATGTACCTGTCAAAAGTGGCTAAAAATTGCATTAAATATTGATCAACAAAATCACATTTTTTAATAATATCACGAATTTAACTCAGTACTGTACTCCAAAAAAAGGTTTGCAATTTTCATCAGGTTATTTTTTGAACTTGAATAAAAACGATTGATTCAGCTATCTAAGCTACTGTCAAACACAGAACTGTAGATCACAAAGCCTTGTCTTGGCCGCTGATAAAACTAAGCATAGCAATACAAAGATCAACACAAACTGTGAGACTTGAGGCGACCACACTGTTGCTTAGTTTGTCCAAAATTTCATGTCACTTTCCACTTTTAAACAATGTTTTCACATTCCATTAAATCCAGGTTGACACACTAAAGCAAAGCTATCCCAAAATATGAAAAGACATGATTGTAAATAATCTGCTTGAAGTATTCAAATGGCCTGTTTATATTACAGTGACTCCTGAATCCCAATCTTTATCCCGCCACAGCTACCAGTTTTCAGTCACTAAATTTACAGGTAGTTTCCTATGAAAAGCACATACATGTCTTTTTTTGTCTCGTGATTGCATAGGCTGGAGCTGCTCTTTGATGTCATTTTAAAAATATTTATTTAGTTATGTATTTATTTTATCATTTGTCCATTTTCTAGTTGCTGTTACACCATTTACATACACCTAGCTGCTGAAATTTTTCTTTCATTTTACTTACTGGATTTGAGGTGGTGATTTTGTTTTTGCCAGTAAAGCATCAGAGGACATTCAAGCCCATTTAATGGATCAGTTTGTAACTTTGTTTCCTGTTTGGTGGGTGAGGTGCAACCCGATTTGCCTAAATTAGGAAGATTTACATCTCTCAAATTGTTTTCTCTCTCATATGATCACTTTCTGTTAAAATTTTATTAAAGAGAAAAAAAAAATGCAGTGGTCCAAAGATTTGATACAGTATGTTCTCATTTTGCTTTCTGACAAAGCTTCAAGGAGTTCAAGGGGTTTCTGTCGTGTTTCTCTCATCCTCTCTCCTTCCCTTCTACCAATCAACAGCCTTCAAATATCTAACAGGCTTTTGAAACCTTCCCATTAGAGCATAAAAGCAGTTTTGATGGTCAGTTTTACTATTCGATTTATTCATCAGCTTCACTGAAATTAGTGAACAGCTCAGGCTCTTAAAGACCTTACTCCATCATTATCCTGAGCAACAAAATTACAGGAGGGAGGAGAAAAGCCCCGATTGTATTAGAAGTACTGTAATACTTGCATTATCGCTAAGCATTTTATTAGAAGTGAGGACTCTTCACTCATTAATTTTCCACCATTTGCTGCAAGCACTGTAGTTGAAATTTCACATTCTCTGGTTTCTTCTGCCTCTTTGTTCCCAAAAAGTAGAGCTCTGGCGGTTTCACTGCAATTAGGCTTCGCTACTAAAACATGCTTTTCATTAAAATACTAGAAAAATACAAATCAACACAAAGCTGGCTTGAAATTAGGTTACACAGTATGAAATTATTTACAGCAGCCCACCAAGCCCTGCATCAGGGAAAGTCATAGTGTCTGAGTCTGCAGAATTTATGCAGCTTGACTGTATTACATCTGGAGGTCGACAGCTGGTTATTATGTACACCTAATTTATCCAAGCAGTAAATACCACAAGTGGAGAAATCTGTTCACCTAAGGCTTACGGTTCAGTTGGTTCAGTATTTTATGTTGAAAATAATATGTAGAATAAATTACTAGCAACTCTTCCCCACACTTCCTCAACAGTGCATGACGGTCCATAGTGTAAATACAGTAAATGAAGTGTCTTTGGTCTAATTATAAATCTTGCAATGAACCTGTTTCCTGATTATTTTCCAAAATAATTACAATAATAATTCAAAATTTGAACTGTTCTCAGATAAATGACAAAGGGTGTCAGAACAGTTAAACGACAACTGACAGCAAAGGACTATTTATGGTCTACAACAAGAAGGAAACAAACCCAGCAAACTGACCTTTGTTAGTGTGGTACTGAAATTATTTTAATATGGGCTAACTCACTCACTAAGAACAATACCAAGAAAGCTGTATGACAGAATGCTAAAAATGAAATTCTGTCTCAGCTATTCTCTTCCGTCACAAAAACACTCTTTCGAGATGAGATTCCTGCAGGAAGACAGAAACCAGAGTTTATTCGCCCTTCTTCAACCTTCTTAATTTGTATATATCTCTGAAGGCATGCAGCTGTCTTTTTCCTGAAGAACCAGAGGTATCTCTTCATTTTTTGTGCTATGTACTCATTCATAACAGCATAGGGTCTCTAAAGAAAATGCCATAGCAACAGGCCAGTGAAAAATGAGCTTCTACATAATCAGTAAAACACACACTGAAGTTATAGCCAAGGTTTGGAAGCTGTGTTACTAGGATCTTGTTCAAAAAACTCTTAAGAATCATTACCAAGTTCTCGTTCAAAACACTTTTACACATTTGATTAAGTTCTTCCTTCTTCAGTGCTTAAAGACTGTACATAAGTTTCATTGACTGTACCAGTTCAAAATGCATGTTTAAATGTTGTCTTAAGCAAGGATGCTTATTTATCAGAGCCTCAAGATTTGCTCCAAAACCTCACGGAATCAATTAAGAATTGTATAACTGACTTTAACGGTTACTAAACTAAAGCTGCAGATAGAATACTTACAGACTAAGGAGGAGAAAATATTCTTCTTCAAAGATGACCCTTATTGCAAAACTTGATAACTCTGTATGTTTATAAACAGAATGCTAATGTCCAGAAAAAAACCTTTAAAAGCTGTCTGGGGGCAGGGGGGGACAGGACAGGAAAGCAGGACAGAGAGATTTAACTAGCAAGCAGAGAATATTTACAGACTCCCATCACATTCCTTGGAAAAAAACATGGCAACTGTTCACCAAACACTATTCAGCTGGAATCTACAGCTTACTGTAGAGTAATAATAATTTGCATACCTATGCTAATTTTCATTCAGATATCTCTCAATGGCCTTATGAGGATATGGCTAAGCATAATTAAATAAAAGAAAGTTGACTACAGAAGTAAGCATTGGGAGAATGAGATTCTCTGGATAACAGTTCTCAATCTCACTGAAGAACTGAATACAGGCAAACAGTCCAAAGAAACTGTTTTTACCTGTTTCATTTTAATGAGAAAAAAATATATGCATATACAGAAATGTCAAGTAAGTTTCTCTTCAAATTACTTCCTGACTTAAAAAAAATTTCTAGCTTTCTCATAACTCTCAGTGCGCAAACGGATTAGACTTTTTTGGGCTTACCAGACTTGTGCAGGAAACAGAGTATAAAAATCTGCCAGAATTATGTCTTTTGAAGAACAAAGTTGGTTTGCTGTCACTGCCTGCTGTGGTAATACGTCTTCACTCTAAAGCAATATGAACCAGTAATTTTATAGAACGCTTTCTAAAAATTAAAACTGCTGTTTTAAAATGAAATACTAATATTTTCAAATTATTCAAGTTTACTTGTAATGTACCAATAACTTTAAAAATTACTTTGTTCATAGGGGAGAACATACAACAGGTGGGTTTTTTAATATTTGGGAAGAAATACTGCAATAAAAATTGAAAAAAAGTCAAACTTCTGGAATTACTTGGAGAATTCATTGAATGTTCTACTACCATGAAAGGCAGGTCATTAGGTTGCCAGCTTGAACTTCCTGAGAGTGCTAAATCAAGCCATAATTTTTTTTATTCTATCAAACATATGTGCTAAGAAATATAATGATAGACAGCCTAAAATTCCACTGCCTATTGTCACTCCATTATGCCATCACATTTCTTGTGAATATATTTCATCTTCATGCAAGTGTTCACCCTTGTGATCAGCTTGTTGCTCCATCTCAGATATCACTTCCTCAGACTGCATGTATTCATCTTCTTTATGTTACCTCACAAATCATTCTCTAAGATAAAAATTCTTGCTTTTCTTCATTGTCGTCTCTCGTTTGACTCACCTCTTTTCAAACAATTTACTTGTATCTGTTGCCCTTAAATACAAAAGTCTGAAAATCTTAATACATCAAAAAATATGATTTTTTGTGTTGAAGAGGAAAAAAACATTCAACAATAGTCTTTTTTGTAAATACCAGCAATTGAAGACTACAACAGTTTCTGGAGAAGTTCTTAGCAATCTCTCCCATTACTGTAAATGTTATCTCCCTGTTATTGCATGTATCTGTTCCTACCCCATTGACAGTATGTTTATACAACATACAGAGAATGAAAGGAAAACTTAGAATTCTTTTATTTGAATAGAAGTATTTTGTAGAGTTTTATTCTCCTGCTTAACCTACTGGATGAATTTTGCTGGCCTGTCACTCCTCTAGCATTTCTTGCTAAATTGTGGTATACATTAACTCCAATATCATATCAAATACATTGACTTTAAACAACCCCTTTGCCATCTAGAATCACCAACCTAGTTAACCAGGTTGACCTTTTATCTGTTTCTTTTCATTTTCCTTTAAGCAGTTTATGTCTTAAAAATGCTCTAGGAATGAAATTACCTAGCTGCTTCTCTTATATAAAGATACTAAATTTAAGCCCATTATGATCTCTAGTACATCTTGAATGAGATCTAAATTGAGTGCTATATCTCCTCTTGAAGATTTTCTGGCCAATTGCTCCAAAAAGCATTGACTTAAATTTTAGATATGATAGAAGCAAGCATTCTGTCCTGGTGTGACATTTATCCAAGATTTATGAAGTTAACTGAAGCCTCCCATTATTACAATACTTTGCAACCTTCTTACTCCTTTATGTTTCATGTTCTTTGTCACTTATCATCATTACATGGTAGAAAGTACGGACCTAATGTAACTCTCTATGTATTTGGATACCATGTTTAAATCCATAGAGATTCTATAGTACTGCTGAAACTGTTGATTTGACAATCTTATCTGGCTCTGTGTTTTAATATATCATGCTAGTCATGAACTGTAAAATCCACCATAAAGTTACAATTAAACATCTATTTTGGACATTCCCATCAAGATGAGTATTTTATCTCTATGGCCATCTAAATTCACCGAATTTAATTGAGTCATTCAAGGAGAACAGTCTTCAGGCATGCAGCATTTACGCAGAAGTACACATATTCTGAAGTCTATTTACATGTACCTTTCATTATCCAAACTTTGTAAAAATGTTCATTGGTACTTTAGACTCCTTTATTTTCTTATTTATTACCTGTCTCCCCTATGTTTTTCCTAGGATACAGAGGATTTAGAACTTAATCCTGATATAGTAGACCCTCCTGTACCACATTATTTTGTTCCAAGTGCCTTCATCCAGAACTCGTTTTAAAAACCATCTTACTATTTAAGTATTTTCTTCTCATTTATTTATATGGAATTTACAGACCTCAGCTATATGACAGTTTCATGAGTTCCTGATAAATCTGTATTCCTCTTCATTACAATATTTTCTGAAATATCACTGAAATTGTCTGTCTTGTCGGGACAAGGTTTTGCATCAGAGACAGGAACACAGAATACTCCAAAGACTGCTACAACATCTTTACCTTCCAGATAGCAAGATAAATTTTACTTTCAACACTACTGTGCTATTTGAACACTTAGCTGGTAGCCATGCTCACTATGACCATTTAAGATTCTCCCTTGCTAAGATATCTTAGATCTTTTAGTTTGCTTAGCAAGCAAACTACCAAACTTCTCACTGACATCACAAATCTAGTTGTTTATGTATGTCCAAAAATGTAATCTGTCAGTACTATATTCTTCTTCTATCAGTTGGAATCCCTGATACCAGACAATTATTTCTTCTTGAATTACAGTGCTGTTATTCAGTACCATGAGCAGGGTGCATTGGTAAGTGGGAAAGAGAAAGGCTGAGACCCCATGGGTAAATCACTCCAGAACATTCACTAATATCTTGTCTGTGCCTGTGTACCTCTGTATCTCCCTCAGCTCTTCCAGTGCAACAGGGCTGGTCTGTTCCAGAGGGCTATGAATTTTCTGCACTGCATTCATGTATACACCACGTATTGAAGTGATCACTTGGCAAAGAATTTAGGGCTCCATTCTAACCCTCCTGACAAACTCTGAAAAGGATTCAGGGGGTCATTCTGTACCACTAGATTGCCTGTTTTGACAAAAGTAGAGTCAGCTGGCCTCTGGCAGATGTTATACAATACAGTACCTTCCAAGGAGAGAGTCAAATAAAAGTCCACTGCATTTTAAAAAATTTCAAATATTCTTTCACAGAATTACAATAATGTACATTTGATATGTTATTTTTGAAAGCATTAACAGACTATTACATCCAGAGCACTAGGAGATACAAACAGTCCAGCAGTAATTTACTATAATTGCTGCTGCTAGATGAATGAGACAAGGAAAGGGACGGGGAGGGGAGAGAGAGAATGAGAAGCTATTCAGCAGGGCTTACAATACACAGAAATACTGCTGTTTTGCAAACTATAGTTTGTCCTTCACTGTCCTGTTTGGACATAATCTTCTGAGCCTGTGATGAGAGCCGAATACCATAAATAACTATGTGTATTACATAACTACATATTATGCTAAGAGTAAAGTTTTCCACATTGAATACCTAAATCTATAAAAACATGTCTCACCTTTAGAGTTGCAACTTTGAATATTTTGTACCTAAGTATATTAACATATTCTCCCCAGGATCTGATGAACCTACCACTGTCATATATATGTTGTAGCTTCAAGCTACAACATATAAAAAAAATGAAGTTCAAAGCATGTCACATGGAAATACATAAACCTCAGGCATACACATCTCCTTTTCACCTCCCTGATGGATTTCGTCACCCTCAACTTCTTTGCTTTCAGCACAGTTCTCAAATCACTTTGTCATGACTGCATTGTTCTCTTACAGCTTTCCTGACCTAAACAGTCCCACTAGCTTCAGAAATACCCGGTTTTATTAAGCTGTTCAGCTTAGTAAGTGATAGTTAAACACTTGCAAAGCAAATCTAAAACATAGCTGCTAGTCAAAGAAATTTCAGAGTCATTTAAAAAAGCAAACAAAAATATGAAAGAAAGCCCCACCAACAGCTCTGAAAACATTGTGTGGAAAGCAAGCAGCTTTATTTTTTCAATTACATTATGTTGTTTTTAACTACAGAAAAATATTAATTCATCAAAATGGAAGCTTCTTGTTGAAACTGATACAGACCACCAAAAATAAAACACTGAGAAAAGACCTTCTGGATCAGCAAACCAGAAGGAAACAATCACAGAACAGCCAGATAGCTGTTCTAGAGACACTCACCTGGGGAAGGGGAAAATCAGAGGCAAATCTCTGGCCTAAATTTGGCCAAGGAAGTAACTATCTTGCTCTTACTTCTCCCAGGAAATCTGCAGTTGTATCTCAGACGTAACACTGTTACCTCACGCAATTATCCAAAAAAACCCTTCCTTCTGGCTGCATACAGAGAGCTTGATAGACAGGGAAACCATCTTAGTATCGACATCTTACCCTTCAGTTTCTAGGGAGTGACAGTAATTGAAAATGAAGTACAAGTCAGGGTTAAGTGAGTGAGCCTCATCACTGCTTGGTATATTGTCTATACTTACTTCCTCTCCAAGGTAAACAGGTCCTGGCAAGAGTAGTTTTTGTTGTGCTGCACTTTTTTTTTTTTAATGAAATAGTCATATACAAATCAAGATATGGTTTTACCCATAAGGTAGCCATTACCATGAGTTATCAGTGTCTGTTATCATGTTTAGTTTGCAATATCATGGCATATTTTTTTCAATTTCTATTTTTTAAACAAGATTGATTAAATATGTAACAAGACTGTTTTCACTTTCATAAAACTTGCAATTATTTGTGGTTTTGGTAGGCCTTTAGAATAAGAAAGAGTTTCCCAGTGCTGAACAGCTGCATTACATATTCTGAAGTATGTGATCAGAGGACAGTCCTAGTTAGTCTTCTAAAGACCACAATCAGTCAGGATTACAGCACAGTCAAGATCACAGCATTAACAGCTATATCTAGACCCACATGTTACCATATAATTCACAATGAATATCCAAAAATTCTATCAGAATTCAAATTATCAGTTCTGAAACATTTTGAAAGAAAAATATTCCTTACATGTACCTCAACTCTAAAACAAGATAACTTCAACAGATTTATTTTAAAACGTAATATAGACATACTGAATAACTAAAGAGTAATTTAAAAATTAAGCTACATTTAATCTTTAACTTGTGGAATTTTGACTATTACAATTAGGCATACATTATTTTAGACACACTCACTATCACTTAATAGAAGAACTAAACCTGAGCTTACTGTTCTGGTCCCTAAAAGATTTCATCCTTCCTGTTCCTCCAGGGATTTCTCACTTAATTGTGAATTTTTTGTCTCCTCTCACCCTGCAGTAGCTTATATAGTCAGCTACTGTAATGCAGTAGCTTATTTCTCTTTGAGAAAGAGAATTTATAATCTCCAGATATGTATTTTACATTTAAATTTTATAGCAATAGCTAAGAATTCTTATTAAAAATTGAAATCAGCAGGTGAAATAAAGTCCCTGTTTGTACATAGTTCTCTTTCACATGACAAAAATAAGAATGAAGCAGTAATACCAAGCATCTGAATATTGTAAATTCTGAATAAAATCCAGTTGTGTTACAAGTTGCAAAGTGATGGTAAAGCTGGTAAGTAAAGAGCACAGACTACGTCAGAGTAAAGCCAGAAATAGAGTATGTCAATAGTTTTGCCAATTCACTGACACTCATGACATTAGGATCAGAAAAATAACAGTCATATTGATTGTTTGGAAGGTTTGTTTGGTTTAAGCGTATTTATAGAATAAGTACTACATATTTTTTCAACTTATTTCTACTAATCACGTACATTTGAGATGGTTATTTCAACACCTTTATGACTGCCCTACAGGCCCTCAGTGTGTTTGCTTGACATAATGTGTTCTTTTAACTTTCCCATTATGTTTGTAAAGACAGCAACAAAAGAACAAAAATACATAAATTCCAAATAGCAACTGCCTGTAGTTTGTTTTCCATTACACAAATTGATTTATAATGCCTGTAAGATGCATTTCAGAGTGGAACTCTATACTGTTTAGGCACTCAGCAGGCTCATTACATGCTGCTACTCCATTCTAGCTATAAAAGCCTGTGTTTGTTTTAGTAGCTTTGACTGTCTGTAGCCTTCAGCAACAGAAAACTTACAGTTATAACTCCTACAGTATCACTCAAAATCATTAAAGTCTAAAACATGAAACTGAAGGAAGGGGTTAAAAGGAATTTTGGTGGAGAGTTGAGCGCTGTCAGTTTAGCTCTTTGACAGCGGAGGGCTGGGCTGATGGTGCTTAATGTTTTTCTAACTATTGTGTAAATTAACCGAGGGCAGAGAGTCTTGCATTGCAGGGGGTAGTTCCTGATGGGGGCTAAAAGGTGCCTTAGGGAACCGGTTGGCACCGACCCCATAATTTGGATGGAAGCCAGGCAACCACTGAGTCTGCGCAAGAACAAAAGGCCAACTAGCGGTGACGAAGAGGAGTCACGTATCTTCATCCCCACGACCTCCTATGACCACCACAAGGAGGCACTGCGCAAGCGCAGCCGGGAGGAGTCTATGGAAACGACCCCTTGGAACTAATTTTAATACGAAACGGGGATAGGTTATGCATATGTATAGGCGTATTGAAAAATCTAATGCATATGTAATACTGGATTGTATAAGTTGAAGAGACAAGTTGCTGCTCGGCACACATGACTTTGGTGGGGCTACCCCCATGCCACCTGGCGATGAATAAACATACCTACTTTACAATCATACAGATTGTGGATTCTGTTTTCCCCACGTCAAAACTGCTGTGAAACATAATTCAAGATGACATTATATGTCTTCATTTTTATGATTAGGTAATTGATATATTTATTCTTTTAATTTTTCTCAAATTTCTTCTTTTTATTAGAAAAGACCCTCAACAATGTCAATTAATGATTAATGTAAAAAGTCTGGAAATATTTCAAGAAGATTTCTAAGTGAACTTTTTTCTCACAAACAATTTCTTTTTCTTTTTTTATAAATAGAGAATTAGCAAACTCTGTTTCAAAGTTATATTAAATCACTCATTAGATGAATTTGAATTCAGATCATATGTTGTCTCACAATAGACATATCTTAAATGAAATCAGCAATCTGTGTGTTCGCATGTGCATGTACATGTGTGTGTACACAAGAGCAGGACTTCCCTTCTACCTGTTTCTCAGATTCATCTGGGTAAAGATGTATTACTGGTTCTTACTGTCTCCCCAGTAATACGATTCTCTGCAGGGAAAAAAAGGAACAGACCAGAACATGGGCAGGTGATAGCCTATAAGGAAATGCTTCTCCAGAACAACAACAACAACAGTGGTACATTATTTTCCAGTGGCAAGAACTACTTGGTGCTTTTCACCCCAGTGAGTTCATCTTTCCCAAGTTCAACTCTGCTCCTGAGGATCAAAAAGCAAGCTCTTCATGAGCAATTTCTGTTGTCCGCTATTGAAAAATCATTGGAATTTCAACTGTGCATATCATCTGCTCACAGCATACCCTGCAAGGTGCCATCTCTGATGCTACCCTGGTACTCACAGAAACATAACCTAGGAAAGGCTACATAAATCTACCAAGCCAATCACAAAAGAGGTGACAGAGATGACTTCTTTTCTCTAGAAGGGTAGTTTTTGAACATAAAAGTGAAGTGTGTACAAAAAATGCACAGCTTGTGTCTTACAGCTACATGCTGGATATGATCCGAACAGGCTGATAGCTGTCTTCAGCAGCTGACTGCAGACATTTAATATTTCAGAAATCAAACAAAACCCATAAGTAAGATAATTTCATGACAACACATAAGTTTTCATTAATACCGTGGAATTATTAGTAAAATTAAGATTTTACATGTGAAAAGTAAGGTTTATATGAAAAACGTAGCAGTGTTCACCCATTGAGGTAAAGCACGAAATCAAAAGGAGCTCTGAGGATGGGACACAGCTGCAGCAGGCATGCGAGGAATCCACTAACACAGCTGTAATAAACCAAAGCATATAAGATTTGTTCTCAAACCGGTTGGAAGGTGAAGGAGGCCCCCTCCCCTTCCCTCTTACCTTGGTATTTGCTGTATTGTTAATGTGCAACCCTTGCATAATCACTTCCTTAATTATTGTCGAAAGAATAAAGCGGGGATTTCTATGTCCTGGGTCAACATGACCAAATAAGGAAAGGAACTGATCCACAACACGGAGGAAGACTACGGCCTTCATCCTCACGACCACCAGAGGGACCAGAGCAACCCCCTAGCAACAGCATGCGCAACTACAGAAGGAGACCAGGATGTGCTACGTGGAACCGGAACTACTGAACTATAAAAAGGGACTCTGGGGGAGGTGGGGTGCGGACCGTTGGCGGAGCAA
>Ga0065711_1033895_pt1 | contig 24633 bp, 20 predicted proteins | sample Hoacrofraction12_FD_59098 | JGI IMG/M metagenome (GOLD analysis project Ga0065711, IMG submission 59098) | Hoatzin crop microbial communities from Cojedes, Venezuela - Epithelial fraction 12 v2 (version 2) | ecosystem: Host-associated > Birds > Digestive system > Esophagus > Crop | place...
GAGGGAAGAAGTTCTTCCTCATCTTCAGCTGGAGCTTCCTCTGCTTCAGTTTGTGCCCATTGCCCCTTGTCCTGTCGCTGGGCACCACTGGAAAGAGTCTGGCCCTGTCCTCCTGACACCCACCCTGCAGATATTTATAGGTATTTAGAAGGTCCCCAAGGTTAAATGAGGAATGGGTCAGAAACTAACTGGGAGATAGTTACTGAGCTGCTATTTCTGCCAGAATAGACCCTACAAATAATACTGAAATAATCTGTGGACATAACAGCATTGCAATGCAAGGGGAATAAAAAATATTAAAATGCTGCTTAACATCAGCGAGGAGGCTCAAAACAAAACCCCGCTACAGAGCGCACTGAGGGTGCGAACCGGGACGTGTGGGTATGGCACTCCTGAAAACGCTCTTCCAGGAGCCAGCTGCAAGGGGCTGCTGTGCCAACAAAAGCCCTGCACGAGCTGTTTCTCCCCAGAAACACAGAGGACAACGCAAGACATTTTTAAACCAGGTTGTCCTCAACAGCAGCAGGACAGGGGTTCAAACACAGCCAACGGCAGCTGGAGGGTCGGTCAGTCAGTCGTTTTCAACACGCAAAGGCAGAGAAAGTCAAGGATGAAATGGCAGCACAGAAAGCTGGAGAGCACCACAGGCCGCCCGGGAAGCAAACCCACCTCCAGACGAAGGCAGACAGACGCGCTTCCCCTGTTTTTAAGGCGTAAGAGCCCATCTCCCAGTTCTGCAGAACAGTCCCTGCTAAGAGATCAGATTGTCAGAGGATCTGTGTTAAACAGTTCTCAGCGCCTGCTGGAAGCCCCCAGATAAATGCCTGATAAAGCTATTTCCTCAATGGAAAATCATATAGAACTGGGATTTTAAATTTAAAAGAACAACGTTAAAAGAACCGCCAGGTCCCCTTGCCATGGGTCTCACGGGAACAGCCGTGTTCTGCAGTCACTGAAGAAGCTCTTACAGCTGATCAAGCATCCCCAAAACGCTTAGCGAAGCAAAAAGGGTCGCAGCAGTGCTACAACAAAAAAAATTACTCTTCCTCCATCTCCCCCCCCCTCCCTAGCTTAGATTTATTTGTTCCTGGCAGAGACTTACTGAGAGTGACAGTTAAGGAGCTGATGACACAGAACACCATCATTTTTCTCCACACATGACAAATGCAGCAAGAAACCGTCACCAAAACCAGCGGGTGAGGTGTTTGCAGGACTGCAGGAGCTCAGCTGTACCCACGTTATCCACACCTAACGTTTTCATGGAGACAAGCTCCATGTAGAGAATTCCTAAGACATGGTGGTGGAGCAGCAGTTGGCACTGCTCGGTCCCAGCCCCGCACCAAACGTGGCACGGCAAGGAGAGCACCCATGGCCGGTGGGATGCCGGGGAGGGCTGACAGAGCAGCCAGAGCAGGAGGCAGCGCGGTCACCACCACTGCGAGCTGCAGTCCCTCGCACCAGGGGAGCAGGTGGAGCAGATCTGAAGCATCCCAAGGGTTAACGTCACCCATCTGTCTCTGCAGAGGGGAGAGGGCTCAAACACTACAGTAGGAAGAACAACCCACTTCCAACAGCAAAGAGAGGTACAGTTTGTACCGAATCGATAACTCATCTAGCCTTGGCTAAAAAGATGATACATATTTTGCGAGTTCCAGGCACTCTCCCAGAAACACTGATGCAGCTTCTTGGTGTGAATCCAAGGGAGCTATCTCTCAGTCATTCTGCCTCGTTGTTAAAGATAAGAAGAAAAATGTCCTTCGTGAGTAATTCCAAATTGTTCTTCAACTGAATTATCTGTAAGGATCCTACAGAGATTCATGCTGAACTACAGAATCTCCTTCTCCAGAAAGGGAGGTGAGGTTATTTTACAAAATACATGTAGTCCGATATTTTTAGCCCCATGAACCTACCTTACAAGAAGTTGTGGACTCCTCTTGCTGTCATTTTTCAGTGTAAAAAGTACGTGCTTTTTGGCTACTCCATACACCAAAGAAATGACCACCAAAACATTTTGTACCCTTTTTCTGATGTGAACCTTTTTTGTTTCCTACAGTTGCTACCCAGCTTGTTTTTTTCCTCTAAAATTTCTCACATCTGACATTTAAAATTCTGAAGTTTTCACAAGACCTCCTCTGCATTTTTCACCCAACTGAACTCCCTTTCGTTAGTTTAGATTTAGTAACCATCTTCCTTCACCTGCTCCCTCACGTCTTGCAGTACCAAACATGCATGGAAGAAGGTGCAAGATCCTAACCCCTTGCAAGCTCGCCACTTGCGGTACTTCTTTCTTTTCCCAAAGCCCCACAGCCTCTCCTGGACAACAGAGAAGCGCTGTGGTTAAAAGTCCGCAAAGCAGCAATAGTAGTGATGGAAACTGGGTCTGAGCGAAGTGACGCGCCGTCGCCTTGGGCGCTCGTAGGTTCACGCCAGCAAGCGCTGTAACCGGAGGTGGGGCCTTAATGAGCTCGCCGGCTGCAGCGGTCGATTTTCCACACGCAGCTTGGACACTGGTCACCAAACCAGCGCGAGCTGTGAGCCACCAGCTTCTCGTCCTCGCCCAAGCGCTGCTCCGAGCTGCAAGCTGTCTGCAAGGGAAGCACGTGCTCTCCTGTGGGAGTTACGGGAGGAGCATCGGGGGTCAGGGGAAGGACAGATGTGCATCCGTATGCAGATTTACCCTCAGGCTTTATCCACATACGGCAATAAAAATCAGGAAACCGCAAAACTTTCCAAGACCCACTTGGGCATTAATTCCACATAACACCTGCCAGTTTCAGTCCGTCCAGCTCAGCTGCCTGGGGAAAGGAGGAAGGCAGGACATCTTCCAAAGGAAGTTTTATATAAAGGCTTTACTATAAAAGGGTTAGGGACTCTGAAGGAAGAAGAAACTTTCTCCCAAGCTAATGAGCAGCCATCCTTGACTACCAGCTTGAAGGGAAAACAATCTCATCACGTACACACAGCATGCTCTCCACGTTTGGCATGGACATCCCTCTCCGTAATGACCAATCAAGACTTGTGAGCACACCAGGAAAAAATTTAAGCCGAACTTGGTGGAACACGCTTTACCAGAGGAAGAACCAGGAGTCACATTGGATACTTCAGAGATTTTTCTGGCTGCATCCGAGCTGACTGTTTTACAGCACTGGCTGTGTCTGCGCGCACGGAGCAGAGATTTCTCATTTCATACATCATTTACTCCTGCAGTGATTCCACAAAGTCACAACACGTCCTTAATACACAGAAGAGGAGAAATCCATTCTTCTCATGATAATGGTTAAGGCTGGAGATATTGAGCATAGATTTCTCTGCACAGCAATGCCACTTGCTACAGGATAATCGTGTGTCCTTAATAGAGAAATACAAGGCAAACACAGGAAAGCGTCAACTCCTTGCAATCAGAGGATGATGGTTACAACAGGAGGTTTCCCACCGCTCTTAACAAGTTATTTATGTACAAAGCTCCAGCCATAAGTGGAGCGTAATTCTCACTGGAAGCTATCGACAACGTTTTTAGAGAAGAACAGGTGCCCGTGGGTGCTCCATAGATGGTAGCGTTAAGCACCCAGACCCTTTTACATTACTTGGGGTACCAAAACCAGTTAAACCAATCAAGAGAATTATGACACTTGTTGGTAAGTTCAGCTTTGACCTAAGTGTCCTCCTGTCTGGATCTACGTGTCTTCTGCTTGACCTCTGCCATCACGTTGCTCCTGCCCCTCCTCCCCAACACCCCTACAGACAGCCACGGCTCCCTAACACTGCAGGACGGGTACTCTTCTGCATTTGCTACGGTTTAAACCCTGTTGTAGACCAGTGCTAAAGCACAACTCCAATAATCACTGGAAAAAAAGGGAAGAAGTATTAAATACATATTTATATATATCTATTAAAAAGAGAGAGCAGGAGAACTAGGAAGAAAAAGGAAGAAGACATGAAAAGTGAAGAAAAAACAATTTAAAGTCTAACACTGTTAGTCCAGGTTGCATGGGTGTTGATCATCAGGGCTGCCACGCTAGGTCACACATGTGGTCCAGACAAGCTAGCGACAGACCTCTCGAGGAACAGCAGGAAAAACAGGGCAAGTACAGCATGCTGCACCGCCCATAACAAGTCACTGCAGTGAGTCCACAGGGCTTAGGAAGGTGTCAAACCTCATCAACTAAAGCCACCCGGTGAAATTTAACACAAGCCACAGCCATCTTGAAATAAAACCAGAGCTTATGGGGAATTTTATAACCTAGATGAGAATGAACTGATTGATCTGGTTGCAAGTCTCACTAGAGATCTCCTGGTCAGAGCTGGCAGGGAGATGGCTAAGCAAATTATTTTGGTGGGGGTGGTGAAAGAATTTCACTGACTTGCATTAGAAATTAATTTCCATCTTCTGGAAAAAGTTAGAATTTTCTTTGAGGGGTGAGGGGAGAAAGAACACAAAATTTAATCAGATGCTTAATGTTCCATCCCATATCTATCAGGAAACGTCTGGCAAAGGAAGTGCACTTTCAAATGTTACCAAAGAGAAGGGACTGGCAGTAGGACAGAGCGTGTTAAAGTGAAAAATGAAATGAAGGGCTCAAGGGAGAATTTATTAAAAACCTGTTACCATGAGATTTTTCATGCCTCTGTTTTCTCTCCCAAAACACTGATTTACTAGAGATTAGCAAAGATGGGAAAGGACATACTGAAAGCATACACAAACTGATCTATGTACCTTATATAATTTATAGAAGATCACAGTGTTTGGTATCCTGAGGGCAAAGAACAGAGCCAGCAGCCTGGAACCACTCTGTGCTGCTTTCACAAACAAACACGTCCCCAATTAACTTCACTAGACACAGACTTCAACAAAAATCCTGTGTCCTGGCTCACACACACTCTACCTACACATAGTCTTGGACCAGCAATCTGTGTCTTGGGGCTTTTCTAACCCTCACAAATGATTAGAAAATGTTTGATGCTAGGCAGTTGGTCATTTATCCCAAGCCAGGATGCGGTGCTGTTGGACGTCTCTGACTTTCTGCCCTGGACCTGCTTTGGTGAGCCAAGCTACCAGTCCACAACAGTTGGCCTGGGGGTCTTCCTAGTGGCTACGCAGCAAACCAGCTCCTAGGTCCGAGTGCTCCATCTGTTGTAATCAGAACCTAAATATTCTGAAACATTTTAGGACAAAATTTCCCATGCGTGCCACAAAAAAGCATCCCTCGCTTGAGCTCCCAGAAACAGCTCCTAGCACCGTTCCATATGCAACTCCTTTGCACACATATTTGCTCTTTCCATTTGGCACCGCGTCCAGCTGGATCCAAAACCCGAGCCTCCGACACCCCATTCTTTGTACAGCTACCGGTCCTGTACAGTTCCTGAGATCACACGAAAGGGCAAACACGTGGGCTCAGGCTGCGCAAGCGGCTGATCCCACACAAGCAGCACGGCGAGGAGCACGAGCCCATCGGCAGAGGCTTGGAACACGCGCCCTTGCGCGCTCGGGGCTACGTGCTGCTATTTCACAGGGCTTCCAACAAACACACATTACAAATTCATGGCTGCAGCTGACCCTCATTAGAAAGTGCTTTATTAAATTAAAACATCAATCCGAGAAAGAGATGTTTGCTTAATGGACGTAAATGATTTGGGGACCTCATGCTGCAGGCTGTAAAATAAAATCAAACTGTGGCAAGGCCGAAGAAATTAAGCCATAAAGAGAAAGCAGTGGGAGGAACGCAGAGGCCTCTTGCCAACAGGAAGCTGCTTATCACAGGCTTGGAACAGATCGAAAGCTCTCAGGTATGCCACCTCCAGACAAAAAAAGATCAGCAAGTGAAAGCAATTGTCACACCATCCTCAGACAACATGTACTAGGGATATCTGAAAATATAAAAAGCCTAACTTTACAGACCTGAAGTGTAGATTTTCTTTCCAACTGTTTTCTACAGTTGCTTCTGTACAGAATTGGCTACATCATTTATCATTGTGAATTGTTGGCGGTTCTTTTAAGCAGGGAAATTGCACTGGTTCCAGGACGTTCAAGTGAGAGTCAAACCCTGCCACCACTGCACCGCCACCACTGTATTCCCTTGACGAGCAGTGCTGTGATGCAAAACCTAGTCCACAGGGCCTGAAAAAACAAAAAAACACCACATACAAACCACCACAAAAACCCACCAAAACCAAAACAACCCAAAACAAAACCCCAAAACACTCTCCTCCACCTCTGAACCCAGAGAGGATTTTAGACCCTGCTGCATCCCAGATGTTCCACCTCCTTTCTGCTTTGAGGTCTACCCGTTGCAGCATTCGGTTTTCCACCCTTCAGGAAGGCTGCACTGCAACGAGCTGCTTGGAGCATTTGCCCTTCGGCTCACACGCCTGAACAGGGAGGCAGTTGATGAATACCCATCCCCTCTTCCTGCGCGAAGATCTCTTGGAAACACCAGCCCCCGCGTCTCTTTGAAAAGCCACGTGAGCAAGCTCCTGTATCAAGCTGCACAAAGTGCAGTTCAGATGGTTTTAAGGACAGAAAAACAATACAAGAATTTATTTTCAAAATCCAAAACTGCACCCTCCTCTTGCCCTTAAGAGAGATGTTCTCCCCAACCCCAGTTTATTGGAGATAGCAGCCCTTAAAACCACCCTCTTGTCTCTTCCAGAGTCCAGATGATATACCCTGCCCAGCGGTCCCAGTCGGCACAGCCTTAGTTCATACGATGCAGCCTTGCTCAGAGGCACCCCAGCAGCCGCTCGCTAACCCTTCTGAAGCGGCTGCATCCATCCTTTTCCCGCACCAAGCCAAGGTCTCCAAGTCATTCTGTGTTTATTCACCCATTCCGTGGGCGCAGCAAGCTGCTGCGTCTCCGCGGCACGCGGGTGGGGAAGCGGCGGGCGCTCTGGCGGGTCAGAGCCAGCAGCACCGCGCTGTCACTGCCCTTCAGCGCCCGGGACCCGCCAGAGCTTCGCGGGAGGGAAGGAATCACAGGGCTCAGTGGTGCAGAACCTCCATATGTAACAGCACAAGGTGTCAGTCTACATGTATTAGAAAAAACAACTAGTTAATTAATTTTCTCAAGAAAATATGATTTTCCAGGGCTTTTGCAGGGTCTGGCATTATTGAAGCTCCACTCCTACAACAGACGCACTGGCCGCTGTGCCAGCGAACGCGGAACACGCTCTGTTTGCACACAAGGGCCCATCTGTTCCATTCCTCACAACTGGATCCAAAAGCTCCGCTGTTTTTATTTGTATTGCCATACCCACGGGAATGTCTTTATCCTATGCCATGGACAAGCATGTCTGAAAAAGGACGCTGTCATCATCATTACTCAACTGTTTTTGCGTGCTCTCTCCCTGGAGCTGAACTCTGACAGCCACCAAGAGCTGAGGACAGAAACTCTGGGGCTTTTATCATCAGGCTTCAGCCCAGTTCATCCACCCCCACCCACATGGAGCAACCGATAAGGAAAGCGCTTTAGGTTTCAAAGCACAAGGCTTAATCCTTGTATTTTATAACCTCACCTCAGATCAGAATAACTGAATCAAAAGATGGTGAGAAGCAGAGAGCCTGCTGACCCAAAGCCAGTGTTATGATGTGGGGAGACTTATTCTTCATCTACTTGTGCATCGAGGATTAAATCACATCCCTGGGAGACATCTCATCAATGCCTCAGCTTTCAGCCTTGAAATTAAACCAGCTCGCAGTGTCCTGTAACAGCCCTGCCACCTTTGATTTCAGATTAATGTTCTGGGTACTGCAAGAGATGGTCACTGCCGCTTTAGGACCCCAAAGACCTTGAGAAACGGCTTGCCAGCCATCTGAAGCCACTGCCCACAACAAAATGCCTTCAGCTAAAGGCGAGCGGCTACAATACCAAAATCCAAGATTTCATTTACCAGTTATTTGAAGCCAGATACATAACAACAAACAATAAAACAGCTTTGATTTTGGATTCCCTTTTTGGGTATCTTCCAGTCTGTACCAATCCCCAAGTCTTGTTTTCAGGCCAGCCTTCCCACAGTTAATCCTAACACGAGCCACAGTCGCTTCTTACCTCTCCCTTCCCAACAGGCTTTTTGGTGAGCATAAACCAACCCGGCTTGCCGTGAATCTGAGCAGGTTTTTGGACTCTTTCCTCAAGCAGTGCAGACACTGCTGGTATAAAGACCTATTGACTGCAAACGTTTTCACACGGGGCAGCACACAGCACCCCACCAGGATGCATCCCTTCTGCCCACACAGGCGCCACAGAGCGACCCCGCAGCGCAGCGGGGCAGCAGGACTTACCCCTTTCCCCGCTAGATTTTCCTGCTGGCTCCAGCAGCACTGGGAGGTTAAGACCCGATTCACGAGCAGACAAAAGCTACAGCCAGCGACCAGCACGTGTCACCTCCGCACCCCCAACCGTGAACCCTGCTGCGCCTCGGGCTGGGCCTGGCTCGTGCCCGACCAAGGCAGAGGGAACGAAGTGGTGCTGAGGGCTCAGCTCCCCTGCAGACAACCCGCACCCGAACGCGAGCACCCCGAGGCTGCAGACCCTTTGGGTTCAAAGCAGACCCGTTTGGCCAACAGCACGGGCACCGGAACCAGCACCGAAGGGAGCGAGAGACGCAATGCTGAATTCAGCCCCAGGACTCTAGCCATATAAATCTAATATTTGCCCCTCAGCTTACACCCCTAACTGGCCACACAGGGCTATGCAAGAATAAACCAGCTGGTATTTCTGAATTGCTTAATTCTCTAAATGCTCTGTAAAAATAAGATTTGTATTAAAACTTACCTGCTTTACTGTTCAACCAAATGGCAAAACGGCTAGAAAAGCTTTTTAGCTCTCCAACAGTTCAGCCGACTGAAATGGGTCTTTAAAAATATTATATTAAAATAAATCCTTCTGAAAGGAATCATTAAATTCCTACCAGAGACACAACTTATTTTAATGAGACAGAATTACATTGTAAAAGATCTTATGTTTTATATTTCTGTTTGGATTGTTTATACCCTGCAGCATTGGCACACACAAATCTGAAGTGCATCACATCAATGTACACATTAAATACAACTGCCACCCCCCCTCCCCCCAAAAAAATATCAAAACCTTACTTGTTTCTGACATTAACAAGAGAGACCACCATGCGAGATTGGAAACGACTGAGTTACAAGAGGAATAGCTGCAGAGCAGATACGGGAACGCAGGCAGACTTGCAAATTCCGCTCAGCAAGAGCTCCACAAACTTCCACAACGTGGAAAGGGGGAAAATCCAGCTGCAACCCCACCTACAACAGGTAAGACACATCCTTGGAGGTGAAGGGTAACATCAGCTCCTCAGAACTCTATAAATCCTGATACTAACAAAAATAATGGTTTAAAGTCCCGCAAGTGGCTCAAAGAGTCCATGCCACTCCTCGGTTCAGCTTTAAGCACCTTCCTTCTGTTTTCTTGTACACTGAGACTCCACAGACCCTGTGAAGCAGCCCAGAGATCTGGGAGAGGGAAGGGAAGCAAAGGAAGTTCCGTCTGAACATGAGGAAGAACTTCTTCCCTCTGAGGGTGACGGAGCCCTGGCCCAGGCTGCCCAGGGAGGCTGTGGAGTCTCCTTCTCTGGAGATATTCAAGATCTGCCTGGACAAGGTCCTCTACAACCTACTATAGGTGACCTTGCTTCGGCAGGAGGGTTGGACTAGATGACCCACAGAGGTCCCTTCCAACCCCTACCATTCTGTGATTCAGTGATTCTGTGATCTTCCAGTCTTGCCTTCCGCACCACCAAGACGCTGCAGAAAAGAGGATGGGAAGAGGAGGACTTCTAAGCATTAGAGCCATTCAATCCAGGGTATGGGAAACCATTCACCCGAAGCCTGGACCACTTTAAACATCATCAACAATTACACATAAAAAAATATTGATGCTATTCTGCCCACATCCGGCCCAGGTATTCTCTCCTCCTTCTGGGTACCACTTTCACACCCAGAGCTCTACTCATCTCCAGCTAAAAATAAACCACCAGGAGACTAATAAATCTAGCAATACAAAGCAATAAGATATCAAAGCTTTTTAAAAATATTTTTATATAGGAGAAATTAAATAAACTAGGATCCTTCACCCTGGAAAGAAGGCAGATGAGCTCAGGGGGCACAAGAGAACTCGGCAAAGCTGAACGACCGAACAAGCAAGACACAGTTACTCACCGCACCTCCCCCGAAGCTGGAAGCCCCCAAGAAGTTACCAGGTACCAAGTTTACAACTTGTTAAAAGGCAAAAGGAAGCCCTCCCACGGTCTTTGCCCAAAGCCCTGCGGCTGGTAGCGTTGGTGGAGGTGGCCCCTTGCCTCGGCCATGTTTGGAAGCAATGCTCTCCCACAGCCCCAGGACTGCCAACAGGGACAAACCCTTGCTGGCCACTGCACGCGTGATTCTGTTACTGATCTCCACCCCCCCACTGCTGCCACAATCACTTTTCCTCGCCCATGTTGCTCAGCTCAGTTGCGTGCAGGTGAGTTAGAGCTTCCCAAAGGACCTATACCTTCTGTGCAAAGTGTTTCCACTGGAATAAAGTGTTTGATTCAAGTGTCTCGACAAATGTTCTTCTTCATATCATGCAGTTAAGAGTCCACCTCTTACCAGGCCCACAGAGGCACTAAGAAGCCACTCGGAGTCCCCGCACAGCGCAGCACAGGGGGCAAAAGGCTGAGGAACAACATGACCAGGTGATATTTCAGGCAGTGGAGCAGCAGCTCTCCCCATTGCCCTGTCAGCTTGACTTGACATACTTTCCTCTCTGCAACGGGTCAATAAACTTCTATTTTACATATGTTACTTAAACTTTTAAAACAGGTCACAAGACTTCCTCTAGGCTTCTCGGATTTGCTATTCTTAGCAAAGAATGGAAGTTAAAAGGAGCTGAGTTTTGACTGATAGAAAAAGAAATGCTATTAAAAAAGCAACAGGGGACAGTAATTGCATAGAGCAAAGTTGTTTTGGGAGCATTAACACCCTGAGGAGGCTGTGAACAGTATTTTCTCACCTACTCGTCAGTTCTTAATTTCTAACTTCGTTGATAGATCCTGCCAAATTCCCCAACTCAACATATGGCTCCACTGAAATGCAACTACCCCCAGGGCAGGAAAGTTTTCATCTCGTTGCACTCAGGTTTTGGAAGAAAGAAACATTTCAGGCAAAGAAAACCGGTAGGTACTGCTCTTACAAAATGTTTATCAGTATGCAGGGTGAGCAAAGAAAACTTTTTAGTACCTTCTCTGAACGAATGAAGGAATCTTCACCCCTGCATAAACTCAAGATGATCAGCTCAGACAAGGCCGTCTTAGTCAGAAGCTCAGACCAACAACCTGTCCTCCCCCTCTGCCTATCAGGACATCATAACACTCTAAATGCAAGAGCAGAGTATCTATCAATTTTTGAGCATATGAAAGCGCAGGTCACCACAGTTTCCTGCAATGCGTGAGCTATGCCCAACTCAGGTCCTGGGTATATAAATTATTTTGCAGATGATGCAAATCAAGTTAAGATACAAGCACAGCTTGCAGACCAGAAACCAGCACCGGCGGGGCACAGCCAGCCTTCAGCAACCAAGTGAGTGCTGGTTCTCTAAACAAGGTATAAAACCACTGGGACTGCATGAATTCTTGCATTTCACTGTCTGGTATGACCCATGGTCATTCTGATCTGGACGCGCGTTACACTGCCGTCACACCAAAGGAAATGACCGTACCAGAGAGAGGGCAACAAGCCGTAACCGCGCGTGCCCGTGTGGCTTACTCCAGCCCCATGGACAGCATCGGCCTTCCAGATGCTGATGTTGTTTTGCAGAGCTAGATCCCCTACGAAGGCAGTACCAGACCTGAACCAGAAATATATTATTACTAAGGGAGACCATTTTAAAGAAAAACGCCCGCATACTGTACACCCACCCAGCCAGTGTTTATTTGATGGCACACAGATACACATGGCTCCCTGTGTCCACTGGCTACCAAACCAGGAGCGTGCAAAAACAGCAGCAAATGCACCTCGCCGCCTGTCCGCTGCTCCAGGCCATCTACTGGGGGATCTCCAGACCCACTGCACTGCCTGGCAAATCTCCGCGAGGACGCTCCCGAACACCCCGCGCTCAGGAGCCCCGAAGCAAGGCACACTGCTGCTTCTCGTTCATGCGAAGCAATGGAGTAGATTTCCTACAAATGTTAAACTGTGATTAACATTCCCCCAAAGCCCTGTCTGAATCGTGTCATCTACCAACTGCCTCCGCGCTGAGCTGCACGGCTCTACGCCGGCTGCAACGCCAACGCAAGTCTCTATAAAACAAAGGAGACTCTTGAAGGACAAACGACGTTTCTTCAGCTCCGAGTCCTTCACCCTCTGTCAGGTGAGTGTCAGGAGGGCGCTCAGCCAGGGGAGCACTGATGCAGATACTTTAAAATTATATAAATAAATTAAAAGCTCATTTTTGATTCTGCTCGCTCTCCCCCTCCCTTTAAGTAGGTCACTCTGCCTGCTATGGAAATCAGCTCGTCTTCAAAGCAGGTTTGCTTGTCTCCTTCCTTATCTCCTTAATATTAGAAATGTGCAAAGCACTGTAAGAGCAAAGGCTAATTTCAGACTAATTTGATTTATTCCTGGCATGGGTATAAATCCGAAACTGTATTTACTTGTCAAAAAAACTGAAACATGAACAATGAATGAAAACTTGCAACGTGTCTGCCATGCAGTCAGCTCTGAATTTAGTACGCAGCTACAAGTCCAAGTCCCTGACAGGTAACACAATGCAAACGCGATACAAAGGGTCTTCACGACCTAGCAGGGGGTGGAGTGGGAAGGAAAGAAATCTCTTCAATTAGACTGTAAAAGCACAAGGGACTGATGCAAGAGAAGCCCAGTTCATACCAATTCCAGCCTGAAAATTAGGCCCTACCTTTTTATTTCTTTAACCTACTATACAGCCTTCCAATTAGTCCTACCAGTTAATAAATCACGGAAGACAAGCCTGATCCTAACCCCGGTGAAGTCCCTGGAAACCACGCAACGTGCACCCGAGCTGATGCCAGCCGGTTCCTCGGGTTCCCCCGCACCCACCCGGGACGGGACGCAGGCAGGATTTACAATCCAGGCAGGCCGGGCTACGGGCTTGGAAACGCCATCAGCGGTGGGCACGACCGGGTGCACAAACCGCAGAAAATGCAGCTAACAGCGTGAAAAGAAATTCCAGTGCTCGCAGAAGGAAAATCCTGAAAGGTTTTATCTAATAACATCCAAAAAATGAGTCAGAGAAAATGAACCACAAGAATTTCATTATTACTTGAATGCTCCTATCAGCAATTTTGTGGGGTTTTTTTGTTTTGGGTTTTTTTTTTAAATAGCATTTTAAAATTCAACTATAACGGAATTTCCTAAAACTGGAAAAGCATTTGCCTTATGCACCTCTGAAGATAATCGCACGGTACAAGACCCTGACACAGCACGATCAGCAAAGTTCTCCCAACTCACAATTGTGCAGCTTCAGCCTGTTCTTTTGCTCCATTGATCCAGTCAGAAGACTCCTATATCAGCTTTTTTTTCCCCCAACTTCTCCAGTTTCAACTCTTAAGGTTTTAAGCCAAGGCACAGCATGGAGGTGTGAGAAATGCAAAGGAAGGAGCAGGGAAAAATGGAAAAATATCTTCTTTCTTTAACTTCTGGAGGAAAGCGAGCGATAGAGGCTATGGGTCTGATGCTGCCTTTAACAGCAGCAGCATTTTTCCTTCTAGTCAGCCGAAAGGGAGCCTATGGCTAAGCAGGGAGAAATAAGCTCAGTAAATACGTAACCACCTTTGGCCAGTGCAGGAGGAGCTGTTGCTGGTTGGCAATGTTCAGCACAAGAAGGACCTGCAGCACATCGTACCCATGGCTCCACAGTCTCTTCTTCCAAGTCAGAAGCAATTATTTAACAGGGTGTGAAGTGAAAAGATTGTATTCAAAGCTTTCACTCACATTCAGGCTTCCTTAAGAGTTTAAGGATTTGGCTCCAGGCTTGAGTACTGCCCACTGCACCTGACCCTAAAGCACTGCCCAGACCCTGGGACAGGCTCACAAGCTGTGTTTACTGCCAGGACATACCTGCCAAAGACTGAGGTTTAAAAAAAACAACAACATAATTGCAACAGGCCTGGAGGCTTCTGAAATTAGAAAGAACATTATTAATATGTATCATTTTATAGTAGGAAGAAATACAGAAAACAGACAGCAGTGTGCCTTAAGCCCTGGAATCAACTGGGATTTTTGGCAGCACAAGCTGGAGAAGACAGTAGCAGCTGTCAAGCCACAGCTGGAGCTGCCTCTGGTGAAGGTGATTGCAAAACGGGATTAAGGAAAAAAAAAAAAAAACACAACAGGTAAAATTCAAGGTAAAATGAAATGCAAGGAGGACAGACAACGGAGTTAACAGCCTTTCCTTGCTTGCAGAGCATCTAAATTGTTCTGAGCTGCATATTTCCCTTTTTCCTTCAAGTACAGCCCCTGCTTCCTAACTTACACTTCACAAGTTCTTTTTCACTACCATTTTTCTTGCATTCTCAGCTCTCTGTTTTGCAGGGAGGTCCATCAGACCATAAGGTCATCAGCCTCTGTAGCATCTGTGGGGCCTTAAGCAGTTCACATGATCCCATCACACCAGCCCTGGAGCAGCAAAATGGACCCAATACCTTTTTCTTCCCCACACGTCACTTGGGAAGCTTGCAACGCTGCTGCCCAGGCTGCTGCCCTTCAAACAGCCCCATTTCCCCTATTACAGATTTGTTGGAAAATCGTAAGAATTAAAAAGAGAGACAAATGGAACAGGAACTCCCAAACCAAAAAGCGCTCCACACCAGCCACCCCTGCGTAATGCCCCCGCTGATTCCGCATGAGTGTACGCCACGAACCAATGCTCGCTGAAAATGTGTGTGTTCCCCAGCACTGCTGCTCCTCTGCCAAGTCCCACTATTTCTGCTTCCACTGGGGACCTGTATATCAAAAACCTTCTAACGAAGAACAGTATGAGGCCAGTACTTCATGCCAACCTGCAAAAATCACCAATAACTACTCAATTCTCAGACATAAAAAAAAGTCACCAGCAGTTAGCTTGAAACTAGGACAGCTACGGCATTTAAAATACCTACTACAAATGCGAACTACTTAGGCACATCATAATTAGTAAATGGCAAATATTAGGAGTTATGAGAAAAGAGATCGTTAAAACAGAGTTTAATAGCCCCGCATTTCATACATTCAGACGCGAAAATCCCGTCAGCATACACTTTGAGCATTAAGCCCACATTAAGAAACAAACTGCTTCATTTCTGGAGTTGTAAAAACAAAGGTTAAATATCTGCTTCAGCACAAACCCCATAATTTTTCCACAATGACTGTATTGTTTTGCTTTACACAGCTAATAATACCTGCCCTGGCTTTATACCCACACATCTTCTGAACGCTCTACAAAGTGAACAGTTTAATCATCAAACCAGCAAAAATACCCAAGAACCACATTTGGCATTAAGGTTTCTGGAAGTAACCTACCTTTTCAGTTATACTTCATCATACAAAATATGAACTGGAAAATAACACTTCTCTTGCAGACAGCCATTTTTCCACTCCTTGTAATAAAACCACCAAGCAGCTGCCCTGCCTTCAAACATCCCTGCAGCAAAACAGAGATGGCCCTGCTCCCCGGAGCCACTGCTCCCTCCTGGGTACCCCGTCCCACACCGCCTCTCCTCACCGATTCCCACGCTGCCCATCCCCATCAGCCTCCTCTTCTCCTGGGGTTTCTGAGCACCACTTTTTTTCTGGAGCTGCCAGTTCAGTCCCTCTGCTCCTTTTCCCTTGTCCATCCATCGGAACTACAGTACATGGTTTTCTCACACATCATTTCAAAAAACATCTGCACGAGCTTGCTGGGATTAAAGATAAACATGATCTTGACAATATCTGACCATCTCAGCCTAACTGGAAAAATTATAAACAAATTAAAGCAGCTTCTCAAGATGGAAAAGGCTGGGCAGCCTCAGAGTAAGATGCTATCAGAGGTGTCTATGCCCAGTCTGCAGCTCTGGTCAACTACTTTCTTTGGCTATCCAAGTCAGCAATTGGAACTGCAGCTGGGTATTTCCGGATATGCAGCTCCAGTAATTCCAGTCAGAGCTGGACATTCAAGGGAATTCCAGGATTTTCCAAACAGCTGCACAAACAGTATGAATTATGCTGGATGCCTCAAATTGGGATGCAATGTCAAAGCTTTATTCCTTTCCATTCATTGACTCTTTCCTCACTGCAGCCTGGCAGCCGGTTCTAGTTTGCAAGGTCTGATGCTGTTCTACAGGGTCAAACAGGCAGCATCAGTAGGGAGGAAAATTTGTGGAAGGAACATAGCATTAATTAGCATGGGGAAGTTGAGCAACTTCCCAGCAAAGACTGATGAAAGTGTAAAATCCCATTTTACTGTCTGGCCCCTTTTATGTCTGTGCAGAACAGCTATTAAACTCCCCCAGAAAGTCATTTATTGATTCAGTGCTTGATCCAAAGACAACTGAAGTCAATATGACCTGACCTCAGTAACACCTTCCATGTAAGACACCGCAAAAGCCAGTAACTACCTTTGGATGCTCCTGGCAGGGGCAGATTTCTGAACACAAGCTGTCTGAATGCCCATAAATCATCGGCATCATCCAGCTGTCATACCGGCCCTTCACACCTCCAGTGCTAATCAAACAGCACCACATGTGGACCACCCCCCTTCACCTCGGAGAAAGCAGCTCACCCAGCCCTAGCCCATTCAGTTAATTCTTCATTTATCTCTCCAGATACTGCAGGTTTGTCTCTGACCTCCACCTGCAGAGCTTAACGCCCAGCTCTGCCCCTTTGGGCACTGCAGACCTTCAATCAAATCAGCCCTATCCGAAGAGCACCTGCCCCACCACCAGCATCTGCTCCTCCAAAGGGAGACTTCTGGACCCCCCTTCCCATAACCAGGGTCCCACTGCCTGTCCCTTTACTGACTGGTGCATATTTTTCTAATTTTGAGCCAGATGTTGCAGCTGTGCACCATAACTGACAGGGGCAGGCCGAGCTCCCGGAGGCAGAAGCCCCGAGGAGGAGGAGGCGGCCCACAGGCAGGAGGTACTGCCTGCCCCCCCTAGCCCTCCGAGCCCACGCAGACCCCTCGGCTGCACGGCTGGTTCAGCACCTCGCTCCTGGGCGAAACCCTGCCTTCTGCTCTCACCGTTACCACAGCTCTCCTCCCTGCCGCCAGCCTGGCTTGCACATCTCCCTGCTCTGTTACTTCAGCTTCTTACGCATCTCCCCTTCAACCTAGTCAACATCTAATTAATACAGATTCAAACCAACTTGAGTTTTAAATCCAAAAGCCACAGGGATTTAACACAACATTAGGTCTAATTCTCCCCCCATCTTCTGCCTCATTCTGTGGTGTGATTTATCTCACTAAATGATAAGCGGCTTGGGAACAGCCTGGTTCGCACTGCTCTACAGCACCAAATATACGGGACATGAAGCAGCCAGGGCCACTGGCCTAGGTCACAATGTAAGTGAGTGGTAATCACTTAATTAAGGCTACATTCCAGCCGTTTGTTACGGTAAGGAGTAAGTCAAACATCTCTCCTTTCTCACTCTCTCTGTTCCTACTGCTTTGATGCCAGCTCCAAGCATCTTCAAACCACCAAAACACGTCTGCAACTTCTGTGCTCTCGTACCATTTCCAACATACAAACCTCTTCATCTCTTTCTGTCCTTGAGATGTTCAGTCAGTAATACATACAGCAACTTGAATCCCTCTCTCGTACATTTTTATATTATTCACAGTGACTTGCCCAGCATCACACAAAAGACGGGAAGAAAAACTGAGACCTCACCCTTTCCCACTGAATGCCTGGTGCCCTTAATGGTGACACCAGTCCCTCCGATTACAGGAATGACCACTTCAAGCAAACTGAAATTCCACATTCTGGCATTTGATCTCCACTTAGCAAAGGACAAAGCCCAACACGGCCCCAGCCTTGACTACAGGTTGAGAGAAGTGCAACGGTTATTACTGTTACTGTCTCGTCAGTGCAAATATGAAAAACTGAAATAAAATCTAGCAGCACAGGGCTTTTATGGTGCAAGCTATTTAAAGCATTCAGTGTTCCAGCGCACTTCACTAAAGGTGGTACACATTAAAACCACACAAAGGTCAACAAAAATTATTTTAAACCCAATAACGAAATATAAGCAAGCTTTAAAATATCATTAAATGGCTTTTCACTTTTTTTCTCTCCTTTGCTTTGTGTTTTTAGAGCATAATCAAGCAATTATTTTTAAAGAATTTGTGGTAATTTGGCACAAACATGAATGCCTTCATGATTTAATTTAAAGTGTAATGTAGGCAAAGACCCAGAAAGAAATTTTAATTGTTTCATTTTAAAATTAACCTTCCCACTTCATCTTTATGCTCTGAGAACATGCACAACCATGGCAGGCTATTACACTGCCCAAAATGAAGACTAAAACAAAGGTTAAATAAATTCTGCCGACCATCAGGTAAGAGACCTTGCTTGACTCTCTCAGGCTCTCTGCAGCTTGAGGAAACACCCAAAATAACTCAGCCGAGGCACTGCTGCTGCCTGTCAATCCACTGCTGATCCTTCTCTTGTAACGGTTTTCCGCTTTCTGTACCTCAGCAGCACTTCGACACGCCAAGGAAAAGCAGTCTGGATTCCCACTGCTCACAAACACAGAACGGTCCCTACCGTTACACAGAGGAGATGGGAAATAAAAAAAAATGCTGTATGCCATTTGGGTGCTGGGGAACGGATGCAGGGAGACTAAGGATGCTCCAGGGCCCAAAGGTGGCACGCAGCAGAGCCCAGCACCCAGCTTTTCTGCCGTCCCTCCCCGACCCCAGAGCAGTGCCAGTTCTGGGCAGTCACACTTCAAACCACACGAAGGGACACAAGACACGCACAAGGCGCTTCCGCTTGCACATAAGCAGAGGGAAGAGGGGCCAAGGAATTCCCTCCCTTCCTCGGCATCGAGTGCTGACATCACACCGCTGGGTTTCCTGGGCTAAAACTCAGTACCCATGTGCAACAAGGCACACCAGCTGTGCAGTAAGAAGCAGTGATTTACTGTGTGTGACACAGCCCCAGCTCTAAGAGGTCTTTCATTTTCCCAATCAGCGGGAAGGGTGGTGCTCTCACACAACAGCCTACGTCGGACAACCAAGGAAGATCTCTATTTTTAAAAAAATTCATTTACCAAGAGTTATCATATTGTTCCCATATTACAGCTCCCGCGAAGCTGCAGGTACTGCCTGCTCCAAAACTGAACAAGTGCTGTAGGGCAGCAGATCGCACGGCTGTCTGCGGGTACCAGGTACGAGAGTACATCACGGGGAGCGCACCCCTGGGAGGGCGGCGTCACCGGGACCGGTGCTCATGACACAGCGAGAGGCGCGCGAGCGCAGATCTCCGGGTTTTTAGAAAGGAAAAGGCAAAATGCGATTTTTATCCAACTCGCTCCTGATTGTAGGGAACTGTCTTTCTGTTTCAGATAACTTTGCATCTCCCCACCGGCCCCAGCATCAAAGCCCTAAGCCTGCGTCAGAAGCGCGGTGATCGCTCAACGACAGCGGAGCGAGGCTCGGCGCAGCGCTCTCCTTGCACGCCATGTTTTACACAGGGTGCTCATTGCATCATGACTGCATTATTTTTAGATAACCGTCAGCGAATGCCAGAACATGGGTCGATAGCTATTAGATTTATAGACAGAACCAGCTACGCTCATAGCAGTAAAATGTAAAGCATTCGACAACTTCTTGAAGAAATCTGACCATGGGGATTGGAGGGTAGAAAATAGAGTTGCTAGTATTCCCAAAACTGTTTAGGAAAAATAATATCGTACCACTAGGATACATTACTGATGTTGAATCGCTGCTGTTGACTCACGGTAGGGTCAATACCACACGTATTCAGCCTGAACAGCCCTTTGCAGACTTCGATAAGGACATCTGACCAAAAAAAAGTCTCCCTTTTAAGTTTAATATTTCAGTATGCAGAGCATCCTCACCTACCCCGGGATCCAGGCGTATCTGTAGGAGCTGGCAGCCTGCCAGCCCGCCGTAACATCTGGACGAGATAGTTCAGCTTTAGATAAAGATTAGTGGCATAAATCACAAAATGAGTAAAACCTTTTTAATTACCTGAGAAGGCTCATTTCTGTTTTCTTTTGTGCTATGCCTTATTAACGGGTGGATTTGCTCGCAGGCTGCATACAGTATTTTCTTATGAGAAATGCATGCGCTTTCTGCCAGGAGAGAAGTAATGAGGGAAGACGGTGGCCAGGAGTAGACCAGAAGGACTCCCCAGAATCCAAGCACATTGACAGCAGATGCCTAAAGCCATCTTTGTCCATCTGTCCCCCCCTGATCAAAGCGGAAGATGTCCAAGATGGCAAGCGCGGGACTCTCGTCTCAGCAACGCCTGCTGCCATCCGCAAGGCCCCGGGGCATCCCGGACGCAGATGTGACTCCCCCGAGGCTGAGCCGTGCCCTTCTGGAGTGGCAGCTGGAAGCCAGGCAGGCCGCCTTCGGGCTCTGAAATGTCACTAGGTGCCTGTGTCTTGCCAAATGCATCCAACTCCAAATGTCTCTTACTGGAGACACAATAGCACACCACTGATCCAGACTGAGGCTTGGAGAGAATACTGTAATTCACATAATTACCGCTTTTTTCTTTTTTTTAATCCTTAGAAAAATATTCCTAAAAGCTGCCTAACTAATTTGGCAGTGTAAATCTAACACACCTTTGTAAGTTTTGCCAGCGAGATAAGGTTCCGTCTCTCCATTCAGGCAGAACTGAATTAATAGGCAAGAATAAAATACCAACGTTGTCACTATTTTCTAGTCGTTGTTGCATCTCATGAATCCTGTGTTGTCTCTGCATGATAAATGTGTTAGTGGCTTATTACTCATTCATTGCCAATGACAGTGAATATTCGGATGATGATGCCAAACAACTACTGAAAACAAAAATTATCTATCAGTTCCTAGTCAGCCGGGTTGTAAACTAAATGTCACGTTAACGCCTAAGCTTCCAGATGCTTCCTGAATGACTATCTGAAGCCTCATCTTTTAACTCTGTTACTTCTCTACGAAGTGTTTCTTTTATTCATTCTTTGATTGGTATCAGACCCAATTTCCATAAACCTGGTAAGGATAATTTACAGACAGCAGCTCTCAGGTGTCTCGAGCCTACGCAGACCACTCTCCTGCAGTTAGTAAGTTTAGGCTGAGAACTTCCAAAAGTATATCCTGAATCTGGATAATGTGCACTATTCCTCATGAGGAACATGGCAATCAGATCTGTTAGGTATATAATACATATTAAAGCTGCGATTTTTATCAAGTAGCTACAGAAGGCTATACAAAATGATACAATTATTTTCTACTTCAGAGACATTATGGCAGTGGGGCAGACAGAGAAACAGCATCTCGGATCCTGCGTGATACCCATCAGTTAATACAGCTGTCACATCCCCACATCATCATTTCTTCTATCAAAGGATTTCACCCAGCGAGGCTGTGCTTGTATAAAGAGCTACTTTATTTCATCAACGTGATTAAAGTTTGGGCCCTGCGCCTATAAATAGCATTTCCCTACTCTCAATTATTTACATTTAGTTGTTTATCTTAGTCAGAGATTTTCTTAGCATTTTAGTTAATGTATTACTTACCTATTAAAATCTTAATCTTACTAGTCTGTGGGTGTAACGCTATTACACACTACTAAATGGCTGATAGAACCGCTTTTAATCTGCCTTATTTACATATATAATTTTTATACTCAGTAGTTAGCCAAGTTTGTAATGTACTTTGAGGATGATAAGTGTTATAGAAGATAAGCATTATCTTATCCTTATGAGAAGTAAATCCGCATATCTCTAAAGTGGTTTAAGTTAATTAAGTGCCACTTTACAAGTGGGATAGCAAGACCGTGCAAAAGGCTGTGTTTCAGTATCTGCCTCAATGTCCACATGCAACCCTCACAAAGTTAATTTCTTAATTGGATAAGCAGACGAGAGCATAATCTGTATGCAGGGAGGCTGCTGGCATGCACTTGTCCATGTCTCAGCACGTGCAAATAATTCCATGTGCAAAAGCACAGACGCAAGCTCGTTTCAAAAACGAAATTGGCTTATTTAACCACCAAGGAATTTAAAGTTCCTCTTCAACTATTAACATTTGGTAAAGCAGCAGTTTGCTCTCTGTGCACTTCTTTAGCATGAAGGGAAAAAAAACCCTCTGCTCACCCATTTTCTGGCCAGCTTCAGCAGTTCTTCATCGCTTGCCTCTCATTTACAACAATTTGCAAACAGCTTTTATTCTGCCTGATCTTACACATAACCTGTTGTGAGTTTACAAAATACAATCTAAAAGAATAGCTTAGAATGAGTCAGGAGTGCCCTTTCACAGTGTTTTCTGGCTTACTAATATTCAGCTTGACGTAAAGCGTTTTTATACTGCTTTTCACGCTCGTCAGAAAGACGCCCCATCATCCCCGTCTCACCGGCTCCCAGGCAGAGAGGGAGTTCCTAGCCTTCGTGCTCCTCGGAGGCTTTCGCCCAGCACCCCGACCTCTGCTGAGCACGGGTAAGCAGACACGGAGGGGTTTTCGGCAGCACACCTGGGGGGCGGCTGGGGAAGGTCCCTTCGAGCACCAGGGACCAGCAGACCCGATCCGCGCAGGTTGGTTCAAGCTGCTCAGCCATGGCAGAGACAACGGCTTCCCCACAGGCAAGCCGAGGGTTTGCCCAGAGTACTCGCCCTCCTGCACTACTTCCCAAACCAGCAGTGTATTTAACGACTAAACTATTGACTTCAAGAGCTTCTGGAGAATGGGCTTCAGAAGAGGGGACTGTCCACTTTTGGACAGGATCAGATTCAGAGGATAGGGGCAAAAACCAACACACAAAACCAGATTCAGGCTCCTTCCTCCTACCTGGGATGAATACTGAACATCAGTGCAGCCCCTGCGCTCTGGACACGTAAGGAAACCTGCTTATGGACCCTGTACATCCCGCCAGCCTCTCAGTGCCTCGGCAGCGGACGCCCAACTTCTCAACCCTCCTCCCACCGGGAGCACGCACCAGCCTTACCCTCCCTCCTCCCGGGGAGGGGGTGAACATTTCCCCTTCCCACACCCGGGGTGGGATCGAGCACACCCTCCAGAGGACAAAGGGAGCCCGGCAGAGTAATGCCAGAGCTCAAGGAAGAACACACACAGCCGGACAAAAGCTACCTGGGCAATTCCACCAAGGTGGACGCTTGTAGGAGGGGAGACAAGCAGCTTCTCACCGTGAAACGGACACAGGACCCATCCCAGTGAGAGGAGTTTCATGGTGAGCAAGATCTTCGTACATTGTCCCAAGATGGAAACTGCAGCTTTCCTCACATCATGTCACTCATCCTGCATGCCACATCGATGTTAAAAAGCTGGCCCACCTTTTCCGTCTCAGCATCCCATAAACGCACAATTTCTCCAGCTCCTCATGGTCACTAACAGGTTTCTGCCTTAGCCCCCCAGGAGCAGGATTAGGGAAATGGAGGAGTTTGCCCAGGAAGCACACGGTTGCCACAAAAGCCAAATGCTCTCTTCCGAGTTTCTATTCGCTCCAGCTCCTCGCTAGCTAACTAGTCACATAAGCACAGAAACTCTCCCTTTGTAAACACAGAGCCGAACTGAAAAATTCATTTGCGTGAATCTCCATAAAGCTGGAGATGACCTGGACCACAATTTTTGCTTATGCAAATGTCAGCACGCAAAAAATCAGGTTTTGATCAAAAAGACAAGATGTGGTTAATACCCAAAGAAAAATGCACATGTTCCTTCGTTTCATGAGCTTTCTCTGAACGTCTGCTGAACAAGAAAATTCCACCCATAAGTGACTACAGAAATTAAAACTCTTCTGAATTCTCAGATAAGTGCATGCCCGTACAAACCCCTCCATTTCAAAGGGCACCTTTGTATTTCTTTGCAGCCGTGGGAGCCATCCGATTAAAGACCAGCAAAAAACAACAGAAAAGCAAAAAGTAAAACCCACACGACTCGTGCAATGAACTTTGGAGCAATAATAAACTTTCAGAAAGAACAAAGCACATGTAGAGTTCTCAATCAGTTTTAGGCCAAAAGAAGACCGAATAGACAAATGTGGACAACCTCGAGTCTCCTCATGGATACTTCAGTTACAAAGAGGAGAAAACTTAGCAAGGCCACCATCTGCTGTGTTGACTCCCGGATGCCCTCCAGCATCCCCAAGGCACTCTTCCACCCAGGGTCTGAAACAAGCGTCCCGCGGCTGCAAGCCCAGCTAACAGCGGCCGGGACACGCTGCAGGACGGGCAAGGTGCATCACTTGGAGAGTGAGGAGTCACTGCAGGAGGCAGACTGGGCCAGGCTTGGGACAGCTTTTCTTGCACAGAGAGAAGTAAGAGGGAGCCTATACTATTTCCAGAATGGCACTGCAGAGAAATGTCATTCAAAAGGAATGACTGTGTAAAAGCTTTCCTTCACCAGACCCAAGGCAGTGTTGTTTAGCTTGTTTTCATGGCCAACATTTACAGAAAT
>Ga0065711_1004197_pt1 | contig 24632 bp, 22 predicted proteins | sample Hoacrofraction12_FD_59098 | JGI IMG/M metagenome (GOLD analysis project Ga0065711, IMG submission 59098) | Hoatzin crop microbial communities from Cojedes, Venezuela - Epithelial fraction 12 v2 (version 2) | ecosystem: Host-associated > Birds > Digestive system > Esophagus > Crop | place...
CCACCACTGGCATGGCGGGCGGCCGCCCGCTCTCCCTTCCTGTGTCCGACCTGGCTGGTGCTGGCTCTGCTCGTTCTCGCTGCACCGAGCCGGTCGGGACAGGGCGAAATGCAGCGCGGAAGAGAACGGAGCAGCCTTGGAGCGTGTCCTTTAATCGAGTGCCTGTTCTTCCTGCGCCTGGAGGCAGGCCCGGAGGGGGTCCCTGTGTGCTGGGCAATGGAGCGCTGTTAAGCCTACTGTTTATCTCGTTTTCTTCCGATGAGATGCTATCGATTTGCTCTGCGGGGGGACGTACGCTGATTAAACTGTGAGCGTTTATTGACAGGCCCTGACGGCCGCTGCGCTGGCGGCATGCGGGGGGAGCCACGGTTCCCTCCCGCCCTGCTCCCGCTCTCTGCGGTGATGCTTCGTCCCGGGGCTCGTCGCGCCGGCTGGCAGCTGCTTCGTCCCACGAGCGGGAGCTCGCTGCAGCCCGTCCCCGGTGCAGGGGGCTGGGGGACCCCTGCGAGCGCGCGGCCGAGCCGCGGGAGCTGCGGTTTCTGTGGCTGGTGGGGCCCCGCTCTGCGCCCGGGCCGGGGGTCTGCGTGCAGTGGGTGGCACAAGGCAGAGCTGGGCCAAGGGAAGGGTTAAAGCTCCGTCCCCGGAGCCCTGATGCATGGATCACGGCTCTCGATTCCAGCTCATCTCTTGGCAAAGGCAGATTTTCTCTAAATGAGATCCTCTTGCGCGTGACTTGTAACACGGGATAACTGCTCTGCTCATCACTTAGAAGGTTCAATTTCACATTAGGTTTGATGTCTCTTCTGAAGGCTTATATGTGTAATTCACCCCAGCACTTAGAAAAATCTCCCACGTCCTTGCTCAGATTTATTGCTGATACCATTTTGCCTGACGCTGGATGTTGCAGGCGCATCTATCGAACGGTGGGCTGTGATTTGTGACTCGCCAAAGGGGATTTCAGGATGCAGAAATAAATGTGCCCTACTCGATTAATAGCTAATAGCCTGCTGAGAGCGTCCCTGGCAGCGTGCTTGGCTTGGGAAGGGACTGGCTGAACAGAGTGAGGAGCTGTTCTGCAGAGCAAGACGGATCCCTTTCTGAAAAATTTTAATTAACTTAAAACAAACGCCCAGGAAAGGGCCAGCCATTAGCTGCCATTGCTTCCTGAGACTCATCCCTGCTAATTAAGCAGTGTGTCAGTGCAAGTGACCTACAGATAACAGCACCCAATTTGCATTTAAATTAAAAAACATATTTCTAAAATAAAGGTTTCATTAAGCCCTGTTTGCTTGCCTTTCCAGGTGTACACATTATCAAACCCTTTACTGCTTTTTACTGACCTAGGGGTCCAGGTGGCATGGGTTGGTGCAGGTGCTCCTCGCCCTCGGATGCTCCGACACGGCCGGATCCAGAGCGGGAGACGCTGTCAGCGGAGCCTCTGCTGACCAGAGCCCGGCATCCCCGCCTGCGCTGCTGGTCCTGGGGACGCGGCCTCTGACGGTGAGCGGCTCTCGGGGTGCTCCTGCGTCGGGTCTCGCTGCTCTGCGGGTGTTTTCCCTCCCCGCTCTGCGGCCACAGAGCTCGGGGGTTCCCTGGCAGGGCTCAGGCTGGGGCTGCACCGGTGATTTTACGGAAAGTTTTTTCCCGTTGCTGCTCCCCAGATGCAGCAGCTGCCCGGCCCGTCTGGCTGCCCGCAGCGGGACCTTGCCTGCGGCTGTGGTACGAACGCGCAGGCTGCGTCGCGGGCGTCACGGCCCCGCAGTGACTGCGCTGGACCCAGTGCCCGCAGCCGGAGCGAGCAGCTGGCCTGCGAGGGAAGGGCTGCGCCCGCCAGCTCTGCGGGGCTGCGCGCCGGAGGGACGGGTCCCTGCACGGCTGCTTGCCCGCGGCCCGCACCGTCCCGCAGGCACCGGCGCGGCAGGGACGGGTGGGGGGCTCGGACGGGCAGCAGGATGTGTTGTTTCTGCGTGGCTTGTGATGTCCTTTGTGGTGAGGAGGTGCTGGGGGTGACGGGCTTCGCGCAGCCTCACCGCAGAGCCGCAGGCAGTGGTACCTGGCTGCCCACTGCAGCCCTGCCCTCCCTTTCGGCTGCCCCTCGCTCTGCTGCGGCCTGGCAGCTTTGATTTCTTCCTTCTGGTTAGAGAACACGAGGTTTTTGACAGCTGCCTTTGCCGTTATTCCTCCCTTAATGCTGTTGTTGTTTTGTGTTATGGTCAAATTGCGTCTGATTAGAGTTCTTCCGATCCTGTCAGCGGCAGATGAGGAGCGCAAAGGGCTGCGTAATCTCCTAGCTGTCGGGGAAATTGCTTTTTATTATTGATACGGCAGCAGTACCTTCGGAGGACGCGACTCTGCCATGTGCGGGCGAGCAGCACCCTCAGCCCTGCTGGTGCCGCAGGGCTGGCGGGCGCTGCCGGGAGATCGGCGGGAGAAGAGCCCCGGAGTGCCGGGGCGAGGCAGGCACCAAGGCCGGGATGCTCTTGGGGGCTCCTCTCCTGGGGAGCTGCCTGCCACAGGAAGGGTCTGATCCTGCCCGGAGCACCCCAGCTGCTCCTCCCGCAGCTCAGAGGGGAGCGGGCGTCAGCCCCCGCCCCGGTGCTCGCTCGGTAGCGTGGCACCCGCAGGACTGGGCACCGGGCAGGGAGGATGCGCTGCCCTGGCTCGTCTGGGCTGGGGGCTGCTCTGAGCACCGGGGGGTCGTGTATGTCCGTGGCCGGGCTCCTGCCCCACACCACCTCCATGGGCCCAGTGGGGTGTCTGGGGGAAAGAAATCTAGGCCACTGCAGAAACTCTCTCTCTGAAGATTAAATATTTATCAGTGTTTACGGCGCGTTCCGGCTCCCGCTGCGGAGGAGAGGCCGCGGTGCCAGCGGTGTGTGTGCACGCGTGTCCGCGGGCGAAGGCGCGTGTGTGACGCAGGCGGCAGCAGCCCCCGGCCCTGCTGGAGCCAGGCTCAGAGGCCCCTGGCCCGTGTGCCTGGGGCTCTGCCGCTGCGCTCGGGGGGTCCCAGCCATGCAGAGGTTTGCCCCCGCCCAAAAGCGGCACTGGTTAACACTGGTTGGCAGCACGACCGGTAACTGGTCCCGGGAGCGGGGCAGGGGATGCTGCCCGGGAAGGGAACACGCAGGCAGAGGACACTGGTCCTCCGAGAGCCGATGTCCCCTTTCCAGGGTGGATCGTGATCTGCTGGTGAGCTCCGGTTACGCTTCACTCTGAGAACAGTCGCACCTTTGCGAGGCGCCTGACCCTTCCCACGGCTCCCTGAAAGCCCCCTGGCCCCGGGGCGGCTCCGCTCAGCTGGCGGGAGCTGCTGTGCCGAGACCTGGGCGCGGGGCCGGCAGCGGGGCAGACCCAGCGCTGGGGCGTGGGAAGCAGCAGCTCGGAGAACCGGGGTCGGGGCGCGGGGCAGGGGGTGCAGCGGACGGGGTCCCGCCGGGGTGCCAGCGCTGCGGGAAGCGCCTGTGTCTTCCTGCGCACGTTGGACGCCGTCCCTCGCCAGGTAATGGCGTGGCCAGCGCTCCTCCGCTGCCTCGGCCTCTCTCCCGGGCAGCCGTGTCCCACCAGCCTCGGGCACGGGGCCAGCAGCCCTCGCAGCCCCGTGCTGCACCCGGGACCCTCAGCGGGACCCCTGGGACCTGCTGCTGCCGCCGTGGGCAGCGATGCTGCGGCTCCCGCGCGCTGCGTGCAGCAGGACGGGCCAGCGGTCCCTTGGCTCATCAGCAGCTGCCCGAAAAGGGTTTGGTTGTGCCGTTCGGGCTCTTCGCTGGCTCTGAACTTGCCGTGAAGGTCGTTCCCTTGGCGTGGGCGCCTTGCGCTGGACTCGTCTGTTGAAATCACAAGTCCAGCGTGGGCCGTGTCCCGGTGGCACCGCGGCCGAGGCGTGCTGGGCACTGCGGGGCCAGCGCTCTGCTGCCAGCGCCCTTCGGTGATGGATCGGGCAGGAATCTGCAGAGTCAGCACAAGCCCAGCGAAACGCTCTGCTGTGCTCGTTGGAAGCCACCATAGCAAGCACTACTTTTTTCGCTGATAAATCTTGTTTTGAAATTAGCTGCATGTCAGACTGGTAAATAATGCATCTTATAAATGAAAAAATGAAAAGAGCGTTCAACCCCAGGGTGGAACAGACAGCCTGTGCTGCAGGCACAGCGAGCCCTGTGCAGCCGGGAGGACGAGCAGCAGCCGTACCTGGGAGCAGATTGCCTCCTGGACTGCTCTTCAGACTGCTTTTAAATCTTTCGTTCCCACAACATATTCCGTGAGCTTCTCCCAGAAGCATAAATCCGGGAGTAGCTTTGATGGGAACGTAAAGGTTTTATATGTGTGAACTCGGAGAGCAGTAGGGGAAGCAGGAGGCTCCAGAGGAGTCAGCCCTCGCGAGAGCCAGGTCTCCCTCTCCTTTCAGGAGCGTTCGCAGCCGCGGCAGAGCCATCCCAGCAGGTGCTTTGCTCCAGATCCCGGCAGACGGCTTCCCCTAGCCCCTTACCACCAGGATTCGAGTAGAACAGATTGTTAATTACTATTAAAAGTCCCAGGAGCTACCCAGTGCTGCGTGCCTGCGTGGAAGGGATGGCGTTGAGGCTCTCTGAGGTCTCAGATGCAGGTAGTTTTGCACTGGATAAAACCCCCCACAGCCCCCGCTTTATCTTGGGGAAACCCAGTCCTGAATGGGACGCGCTGGGGAGGTCTGACCTGAGCGCTGGAGCCCTGGCAGTGCTGGGTGCAGCCGCGAGCCTGCGGAGTGGATGTGAAAATAGTACGATAGGCTGCTTGACTACTGCTAAATGGGTAGGGAATAGTTAAGGGCTAATTAAAAATCTGGACGGTTTCCAGGAATAAACGAAATGGGATAGTCAAGGTGCCTGTGAACCGTTGTTAGAAGAGAAGCTCTTCAAGCCGGGCGTCGAGGTAATGCAGCTGCAGAGCGTCCCCACCGGCTGCCCCTCCTTGTCCCCGCGCAGCGCGAGCAGGGGCCCTGGCGAGCCCGTGCCCGAGGGGCTGTGCGGGGGGACGCAGACCCCGCTGCCAGCCCGGGCTCCTGCCTGGCCAGCGCCAGGGCTCGTGGCTTGGCTGAAAACGGGGAGGAGGAGAAGCAGCCCCAAACCTCCCGGTGCCCATCCAGCCACTGCCGCTGGTTCTGTTTAAACTCTGAAGCCAATTTCCCGCAAATGGAATTTTCTGCTTCTCTGACTCAATTCTATTCATCTTTTAGACGGTAATTAGCATCACTTCAGTGTTCTTTTATGCCCAACTAATTGCACCTTGTTTCAGGAGTGAAAGTTAATGCCTCTCCGTTTAGGTTAGCACAGCGATTTACGATCGGGGATGAGGCCAGGCAGAAACGTGCACCAGGAGCACCGCTACCTCCCTGCCTGCCGTGAGACCCGCGGCTTGCGCCAGCGCAAGGATTTCCCGTTCTGCCTTGAAGCTGCTCCTGGGTGCTGCAGCTGCGCAGTGCTCAGCCCGCAGCGCTAACGGGGAGGTGGGGTTGGCACAGCGGGTCCTGCTCTGGGACAGCGATGGGCACTTGCCGAGTGTCCTGCTGCGGCGGCGTTGAGCGGACACACAGCTGACGGTTCGTTGCTTTTAGGCAGTTTGACCACACAAGTTGTCCCCGCGCCCCAGACCCAGGCGCTGGGCTGAGGCCCCGCTGGAGGTCTCGCTGTGACCCTGGCGCAGGACGGCCGATCAACCTCCTTCCCCTGCGTCGGCAAAGGCGTTTGCTGCGGTTCCCACTCTGCTCACGAGTGCTGAAACTGCAGCCTGGCCAAACCCAGCACCCTCAGGGCCCCGGGAGCGTGCCCGGCTCTGGTCGCGTGCGGGGCCGTCAGCGGCAGGGCTGCAGCCTGCGGACAGAGCCTGGGGCCGGCCGGCGTCTTTGGAGGCCTCGTCGAGGGGGCCGCTGGCCAGGCGTCGGTGACTTTGATAGCGTCGAGGACTAGAAAGTAAATACTTGCACTATAAATCTTGTCTGCTTTAAAGTAGGTTATATTTTCAAAGCACTTTAGTTCTTAGGAATTTAATATTGCGATGTCAATTGTAAGACAAGTAATTGGATGGGGAGAAGGTTGTTACTGGAACCTGAGATTAAAGGCAGGATTTGAAACGCCGTGTTGCGGGCGGGCAGGTGTTTTTTTCACTGCAAATATGGCTCTGGAGGTTTCACAGGCAGCGTTTGAAGTCGGCTCTGCTGCTTCATGAGGTTGAGACGACTCGCGGAGCCAAAGGTGGGAAGAGAACGTGTTCCTGACGATAGCAGCCGCGCAGCAAAGCGCTCGCACGAGGCTCCTCCAGCGCCGGCTCCCCACCAGCACCCCGGGACAGCGAGGGGCACGGAGCTGCCGGGGGTCTGCAGAGGGTTCCCACGCAGGGGCCCTCCCCAGCTTCTCGCGTGCTCTCGAGGCGCAGCGCTCCAGCCCCCCGGGTGCCCCCCAGGTCGTAGGGCAGCGGGCGGATGGGAGGCGGGCGCGGGGTGCTCTCGGGGCTCCCTGCTCGCCCTGCGGCGTGAGGTGAGGTGTGACACGCGGCAAGGGGCCGAGGCAGCCGCTGGCCTGCAGCCTGGGCATGGCTCCTGGAGCAGCCGCTTCTGTAGGGAGCAGCGCGGGCAGCCGGAGCAGGCAGAGCCCGAACCCGCTGCTGCTGAGCCGGCTCCGCAGACCCGTCGGCACAGCGCAGCAGGCCGAGCCCGCTCTGACCTGGGCTCTCGGTGGCGATTCCCATGGGGGACGGGTTGGTGGAGGTGGTCGCTCTCCCTGCACGCCGCCGTGCTGGGATGCTCGTACGCAGGAGCAGTGTGTCCGTGCACGAGGAGAGATGCTCCAGACCTGTGCTTAATCCTCCCCGTGAGGGGGTTGCTTTAATCTCACCGAGCAGTTTGTTTTGTAGGTTACTAAACGCGCTTTGCACCCACGCAGGGAGAGACCCGGGCTGCTCCCAGGGAAGCCTCTGCCTCCCCACCGCCCTCCCGCTCCGGCCTGGGGATGGAGTTCCCGGCACCCCATGAACAGCATTCCCTGCTCTGTCCCTTTCCAAATCCCCAGCACCGCAGTGTGAGCCGGCGTCGGGTTTTTCAGCTGAGCAGGAGCCGGCTGGACCCCAGCTCTCGGGTCTTGGCCAGGCTGAACCAGCGCTGCCCAGAGCCCCGGGCCCTGCCGCGGGCCACAGCTTCCTCAGCACGGTGAAGCGGTGCCGGTGGAAGTCCCGGAGCGCCGGGAATCGCGCGCCTGGTGCGGTGCTCCCACCCGCGGGTGAGCCCGCAGCGGCCGGACCCTGCGGCCCTGCAGCCGCCTGCGCCCTGGGGCCCAGCCTCCCTGAGCCAAGAAGAAACCGTGCTTGGTTTAACGGCCATGCTTTGGTATTTCCAGTCCTGACCTTTCTGTAAAACAGCAGCTACCAGACAGGTGAGCTGGTCAGCCGTGCCTGATGTAGATTGATAGCGGATCAGCTCTTCTGTCTTAATTTGCTTATGACCTAGAGAATTAGCGGCGAGGATCTGCTGTGCTGCCAGTGCACTAATGACTCCTGCCAGAGCAGGGCTCCCCGGGGGAGGAGCGGTATTTGCTAACCTTTCCCTGGCTCACTTTACATAAGAGCACGCTCCTCCAAATGTCCTCAGCGTGACTGGCTACTCCCCTTCTCCTTCATTCTGCACAGTATTTTACTTTTTAAATTTCAGGAATATTACACAGTAAGAAAAGGTGCTGAATTCCTCGCGTCACTCATCTTGCGTTCCCTTCGGAGGCTATTCTTAGGTTTAGGAATTCAAAGGGAGCCACTTTTCTTCCTCAAGGTCTCCAAAGATTTCCTGTATCTGTACATCCAGAGAGAAAAGAAAAACAACCTGAAACCTGCCTGCTGGTCTGCTCTTACGATACACTGATTTTATTCAAATACATTACTGACACTGACTGCTGGCGACCCGGGGCCCCGGCACCTGCCCTGCTCCTGCGGCCAGCGATGCAGCTAAAGGCTTGAGGAGAAGTGCTGGGGAAGCTCTTTCCTAGGATGTGATGTTGATAAACGACCTGTAGGAACCTCTGAAAAGGTTTGTAACATTCATCTTGAGGACAAAACCCGTGGCTCCCCAGGCCGTGAGTGGCGGTGCTGCATTTGTTTCTGCACAGTGGGTTTTGGGTTTGGTTTTTTTTGAATGATAGACTTAACCTTTTCCATGTTTGATTTCAAGCACTGTCCAAACACCTTGCCAGGAAAAACAATGTCCTGGCCCAGCTGAGTGTAAACAGGTAGCACGAGATTTTCTGAATTGTGTGAAGCACCTTCAGTAATTCAGGACTAAACCTAATCTGGGCCGGGATGACAGGTTACCCAGCAAGCACTGGAAAAGAAGTGGAGTCTCATAATCTGCAGTCCTGGGACCAGGAATCCAACCTGAAATTGCACCATCTCAATAGTTTGGGCACGACTTCGTGTCCCCAGCCGGGCAGGCTGACGGGCAGCTGGAGAGCAAAAACTGTCATGCCTGCATAAATCTGAGCATAAATAAAACCTGGTTCTGATCTATTTTTGATTTACGCTTTGCAGAAGCTGTGTCTGTGCCTTCACAGCCCCCTCCTGCTGATGGTGCCCGGGGGCTCTCCCTGCGGCGCCTGGGGGTGTTGGGGTCTCTTGGCCTCCGCCCCAGCCCCACCATGGTTCTTCATGTGGCTGAACGCGAGGGCGAAGCTCGGTCCCTACGCTGGGTGCTGGGAGCATCCCACCAGCCAGGTGCTGGCACGGGAGCCTGGAGGGTGGCACAGCCGTGCTGCTGAGGATGGTGATGCAGCAAGGAAGACCTGCAGGCATCAGCCCTCTGCTCGGGCTGCCATTGCTGGGGCTTTTTTACCCGCTAATCAGCCAGGTATTATTCTCCAGTGAGTTCAGTCCGGTCTCTGAGAGGGCGGTGTGGCATCCAGCAATACCACAAAGTGGGTGATTATTTTGTGCTCTTGGAGATAAGAGCGAGCCTGTGAGAGGCACACAGCCTCACTTAGAAAGGAGGAAGCCATTCACAGGCTGAAGTTAAAAGAGTGTGAAGAAAGATAAGGAGCTAAAATGAGAATAAAATGAAGGTAGCAGCCGCAGCACAGATGAGTAATCAACAGAAATTCGTTAGTTTGTCAGGCACAGGCAATGGGAGTGGAGTCAGGAGCCCAAAAGGCTGGATGCAATCACTAGTACTGAACCAGAGCAAATGGAAATTAATTCTTTCTCCACTGTCTTTGCAGAAGAGGGCATGGCTGCCCATCCGCTGTGAAGCAGAGACTCGCATGGGTCCAACCTCAGTGCCCCAGCGAGGGGTCGGCAGTGGTGAGGTGGCAGGTTGCAGACCATCGCCGTGCACAGCAGCCCTCTCCCTGGCTATGTCAGAGCCAACGGGGCTCCCTCCGTGCTGCTCCACGGCAAACCCTCCTCCAGGGATGCAGCACTTGTGTTCCAGCCAGGTAGGACAAAATGACGAGAAATGAATTGACTGATGGTGCTGCAGCACCGGCCTGGCCATCGCCAGGGCCGCAGGAGTTGGCTCTGCTGCAGCCCGAGGCGTTTGCCTGGACGAGTGGGGGGCTGGCAGCGGGGACGGGCGGGCGGCAGAAACACGGGTGGCGTGGGGAGAGGCAGGGACAGCACCGGCTGGTGAGGATGCCAACGTGCCGCGGTGCCCGCCGGATCGCACCGCAGTGCCGGTCCCTCCCTCCGGAGCAGCTGCCCTCCGCTCGCCGCAGTGAAGCCCCCACGCTTTGTACCCGGGGTGGGTGAACGGGGACGCTGGACTGAGCCTGTCCAAGCTGCCACCGTCACTTCGGGTGAGAGGCGTGTGTGCGCGCGTTCCCCAGCAGCCAGCCCTGCAAACCCACCGCCCAGCTCGCCTGCATTAATTACCCTGACAACACGGCAGAAGTGCTACCAGGTGCAGCTATCACCATTATAAGCTGCCATTTATGTATGTGTTTATTTCTGCAGCTTCTTGCCATTAAAAGCCCATAATTAAGATAATTAGAACAAAGACATTTGCCTTGTAATCAGCATATATTTCAACACGATATTTTAATTTACAGGCAAAAGTTGTTTATTTATTACTTAAATAATGTTATATATATTGACTGTACAGTAGTAGAGCCAGGGAAGCGTTTACAGATCCAACTCATTTAGGATATTTATGACACTCTTTTCTTTTTTAATCCCTTTCAATTGGATGAACACAGATCAAACCTCCAGGAAATGACAGAGCAGATTTCAGACCGTCCCTGATCCCCAGGTAAGCCAGGACTGAGCTGTGGGCAGCTGAGCTGCGCCGTGGCAAAGTGCTGCGTTTGCGGTGGCTGGGTGGCCCTCGCACAGAGGTACGGCTCGGTCAGGGCAGCGTGGTGATAGCCTACAGCACAAGGTTGGGCGGCCTCAAACCCCTCCAAACCACTACAGAGAGAAATTCTGGCTCTGGGATTTGATATCTCACTTTACTCGTGTCAGAGGCTGTTCCAAATAGCTGCTGTCAGCATCTGAGGGTTCGTGTGTGCTGGCAGCAGGGCAGGAGGTGGGAAGGGGCTGGCTCCTGTCCTGCCCTCAGCTTCCCCTGGCGAGGAGCTGGAGCATCTCCCAGGCTTCCCACCCCATGCTCCATCCCCAGCGCCCGGGGCCAGCCCAGCAGGCAGCTCCCCGCACCCTGCCTCCAGCCTCCCGCTCCCGACCTCGTCCTGCCCCAGCGCCGACGGGCCCTGCGAAGCTGGTGGGATCGCCCAGCGGGCTCCTTCGTAGACCCAAATCCAACTTTTTTGCCCGAGCAGTGTCTTTGGGAAGGCTCCTTGCAGCGATGCTGTCCCTGCGAAGGTCGGTGTCACCCAGCAGCAGTGCGTGGAGCTGCCTGCATGGGCAGGGACAGAGTCACCGACGTCCCCGTGCCAGGGACGCTCCTGTTCACCTGACAGTGATGCATAACACCATCCACCTACCCTCAAGGGCTCTCTGCAGCTGGCAGCCTTTCACTTCCCAGGTTTAAAAATAGTTACAGGCATTATAAACAACCTTGCACGGAACATGACTTAAAACAGGTTTTTCGTCCTATCTGTGTTCCTCCTGGGAACGAACGCTCCTTCCTCCTCCTGTCTGTGCTTGATTTACTGCTCCGTGCAGGAGGGGAGCACGAGCGATATGGCACATCAGCACCCAGCCTGGCATAAAGGAAATGATCTGTTCATGTATTTCTGCTTCTACGATGCTCCAAGTTGGTCAGGGGCCCCACGGCAGAGCAGCAGCTCAACAGCCACCAGAGAATCGCCTGGAGCCTGTTACCTACCAGGCAGCAGCTTTCAAAAAAAATCTGCTTATGGAGGACAGCCTTTGGCTCTTTCTCAAGAGCTCCTTCCAAATCCAAGGGCTGTCTGGCAGCCTCCACCTTAATAAACACTTGCACATTAGCAGTTGTGAAGTTTTTATCTTCTGCTAAAAAGGTATGAATTATGCAGCAGGGAAGCACAGCAGTTAGTGGTGTATAAATCGTTCCGCGCACCAGCTCACCCGCAGCTACGCCGAGCTGGGAGCCCCGGGGTGCTCCTGGCTCTGCAGCCCAACCCCGGCAAGCCGGCGCACGGGCTGCCGCCCGGTTTGGTGCGTCCCGGTTCCCAGGCGCGGGCCTGTGAAGTCTGCGTGCATGTCTGGCTCTGCTCTGCCCCGGGAAGGCACGGCCGGCCCGCGGCTCCGCGCCGGCGTCGAGCCCAGGTGCTGTCGGTGCCGGCTCCAGCCTCGCCGTGCCAGCCGGCCTCGCCGCGCCTGCTCCCAGGGCCTTCCCCAAAGAGCCAAGTGATGAAATCTGGAGTCGCAGGACTTTGCTGCAATATAAGGCATTTTCTGTAGTGCTTCGGGTGCCTTCATTTCATGGCTGGACATGGAAGCTCTCCGGTGGCGGCGTGAAGCCTGGAAATCGTTCTGTGCTCGCGGACTTGCCTGCGCGCTGCTTGCTGGCGCGTTCTGCAGCGCTGACCCACGAGCGGCAGCCACCAGCACCGCGGCCCCCCCAGCCTTCGTTCTTCAAGCAGCTACAGGTCAGGCTTTGTTTAAAGCTCTCCGCGATCGCCTCAGCCTTGCAGTGTAAAGGCTGCTTGTTTATTATTTGACAGGCGGTGGGAGTCTGTTAAAAGTCCGGTTGCAAACGAGATGTGGGAAGATGGGGCTCTTTGCAGAAGTCTTTCTCCCGAACAGATGAGACCGGAGCTGGGAGGGCTGAGGGATGGACAATTAACCAAATTAACTTCAGTAACACACAGGCCTGTGCCACATCTCCCAAGTCTTGTTACACTGCTCACACCCACGCTATTTTCCTGCTTTACATACCCAGTAAATCCTGAAAGATTTGCCTTCTTTTTTTTCTTCTCTCTTTTCACATGCAGCCCCTAAACAGCCATCTGCCTGGCTACTGCTCTGTAAGGGATTTTTACTTGCGTGATGTATAGTTTTGGATTTTCCACTCATTACTAGAAGAAACCTTCCCATTAAATAATTCAAGAGTGGAAGAGATGGTGAGGAGACTGCTTCTACAGAACAGCCCTGGCCACTGTCTCCAGGCTCCTGTGAGTTGAAGGAGAGTTACAAATGAACAACAGGCAAATGGTTTTACACAGTTTTATTTTCTTCCAGCGCCACAATGATCTACGAGCCATAACAGACAGATCTTTCCAAAGCAGCTGTAATAACTCATACATATTCATAGTGCTTAATCATGAGGCAGCAGTGGTGCAGAAGCGACAATACCCAGTGCAGTTTTGATGCACTGGGCTCACGTCCCTGGTGCAGCCGGGACAGGTCTGTCGCTTGTCTGGCTCGGGGACCCTCCTGCTTCCCTGCTTCTTGTCCTGGTCCTTCCCACAGCTGCCAAGCACGTGTGGGAGCGGCTGGAGTCAGACCACGCGTCTGAGAGCAAGAGCATGCATGGGCTGGGCTGGAGGAGCGTCCTGGGGGACACTGGTGGGTCCCCGAACCGTGGCCCGAGGAAGGGCTGGGAGGGGAGCTACCCCCGTGGAGGGCTCCCCAAGAGCTGCTGCGACCCAGCTGATGGGCTGGGTCAGGTAGTGGTACGAGGTGGTATGAGGGCCAGCTGAGGTGGTACAAGAGAAAAGCGCAAGCTTTGCTGCATCCCAACAGGATCTGCAGCTTTCACCGTGCTTCTCCGGTCCTGGCAAAACGCTCCCTTTGGCAGTGGGGGACAGGCGTCCGCACCCCTGGGGGAGGGGAGGCAGAGGGTCGGTGCACCCAGGGCGGGGGGTCCTTCACAAGGGCCCCTCAGAATCTGCCCCCTGCACCAAGGTGCTCCCAAGCCCTGGTCCCTGCAGCTCCCGCGCCGCTGCCGAGCACCAGCCGTGCACCCGCTGCGCAGAGCAGCCGGGCTGCACAGTCCTCCTCCCGCGTCAGGAAATGCGCCTTGACTCTGCGCTGTCAGCTGAGGTTGAAATGTCCGTGGTGAAATGGGCACTGAGCAGCACTTTGGAAGTGAAGAGGATGTGCTGGTGACCAGTTCTTTCTGGTTACCAAAGGAGTATTCAGTTAGGGAAGCACTTTAAGGGTTTTTGCGATGTCACCAACGGGCACATCATACCCCGTTCCTCTGCCGGTCTCCGTAAGCGCGCCGTTGGCCAGTTTGTGAGAGCCGTTAGCTGAACCGTGGACCCGGCTTTGGAGAGCTGTGCCTTCAGCCGCACGGAGCCGTGTCTGTCTTGGGGCGTCGGAGGCCCTCTGCGGGGAGAGGCTCTGTCCCCGCCAGCCGGGCTGCCAGGCGATGGGTGAGATGCTCTCCTCATCTCACCTCACCTCCCCTCCCCCGAGCTCAGTCCCACAGGAGCAGCCGCTGCTGCCTGGCCGGCTGCTGCCTCCCGCTAGCCTGCCGACCCCAGCCAGGCCGCTGCGCGCTGGGAAAAGCCCCGCTGCCGTGTTTCCCTGTGCAAGGCAATCGTCTGAGCGTGATTCATGGCACCAGGCAGCATCTGACGTGAACCTGCAGTTAATTACATGTTCTTGCTAAAACTAATTGAGTAGCCTAAGTTCTGATCGCTGTAATTGCATCCTAATGAATTTATGTGTCAACTTGTTATGTGCAGCTTTGGTGTGTTCTGTAAATACCAAATTAAGTTCATCGTTCAGTCTGCAGGCACCCGGAGCACAGGTACTCCGCACCGGCTTCCCAAGCCGAGGAGGACGCAGCGCGGCGGCCGGCTGTCCTGCTGCCGCAGCGCTCCAGCCTCGCCCAACGGACCCGGAGCAGCGGTGCAAACATGCGGGAACTGCAACCGGCACAACAAACCGCCCGTCACGGCCGCGCTGACGGCTCGGGCTCCTCACCGAGGGCCCGTCCTTGTCCCGCGCGCTCGGTCGAGAGGAGGGCCCGGTGCCAGACCCTGCCAGGGACGGACCTGGGCTCTGCTGGGCAAACAGCGGGACGTGGGCTCCGGTGCCAGCCCCGTGCTGGGCACGCTCTGCCGCCTGCCCTGGCTGCTGGCAGCTACCAGCTGCTGGCAAAACGCTGCTGCTGCTCTACCAGCACATGGGAGGAGTTCCCTGGACAGCCAGAGATCAAGGTATAAAACCAGAAATTAACCCAGAGAACAGAAATGTGTAATCCTATTGACTTCAGTGAGAGTTACAAGCAAACAGGGCAATTCATTATTAATTGTGATGACTGAATACGATCAGAACCCCTACCTGTGCTCCATGAAGAGAAGCAGAAGCTTTGGCAAAAGTTACCAAAATGATGCTCTTTACGGAACATCGTTTATTGTCATTGGTTTTCATGCCTTCTACCAAAATACCGACTACAGCTCCCCCACAAAGCTGTGCATGTTAGTTAACCTCATTAAATCCTAAAGGATTAGTCAGCTGTTCCTCAACCACAGAACAGTTAGGAAACATCTAAAGCTCAAAGGTACGTGGCTTGGAAAGTGATTTTCTAATACGCAGACTTCAAAGGAATTTTGAAATCCTGCAGCGTAAGGGAGACAGACTAACGTTAATCCACTGGAGTGCTGCTTAATGGCCTGTTTAATTTTTGTCTTGATAGGTCTTTACAAGCAGCTGAGCATGAAGGCTGCCTTGTGATGAGCGGGGTTCAGCTTCACGCCCCGGCGCCGCAGCCCCCTCGCGCTGCCCCGCTCGTCGCACACCGATGTGCTCTTCCCCGCGGTGACAGCGTCTGCAGGTTCGTGGGCGCACACGGACACTGACCCACCCGGGGAGGGTCTGCCCAGCCCGCGGGTGGGTGATGGGGAGCACGGGAGCCTGTGCCTGGCCAGCGCCGGTCCCTGTCGCGGCTGCAGAGACGCTGGCTCGTGGCTGTGCACCCCAAGCTGCAGCCAAAGGCACTGGGGGAGCCGCCTGCACCCTCCGGCCCACCCCGGGCCGTGCGCCGCGGCGGCTGCATCCCAAGTGCCGTATGGCACCGGGAACCCGTTACCGCATAGGCTTTGGGAGACCACCCTGACTCAAATAAATAATGCTATTAACTGTGAAGTAATGAAGGAATTAAACACACTGCATTTTGAGAGCACAAAGCACCAAAACCCACAGATTAATTAAGCTTCACAGCCCCCCTGTGAGATGCAAAGGTAACTGCTGTGCTCGCGGTGCACGTAGGAAAAGAGCACCGGGGATTTGTTGCGGCGGTAGAGCCTCTGTCATGTAACAGCAGAAGCAGAGGTGGCACTTCAGCCCCAGGAAGCCCCTCCAGCCTCCCCTGCACCTCCTGGGGCTGACAGGGAGCTGGAGGAGCAGGGTTTGCCTTGCACGCTCCCGTGCTCTGCCGAGCCGGGACAGGGATCCCTGGCTCCGGTCCCATCCCGCCGCCTCTCCCCACCACCCACGCTCAGACACGTCAGAGTGAATCCCGCGTTCCCCGCTCACAAGTGTCGGAGGATGTCGGGGTAACGGAGACAGCCAGCAGTGGCAGCCAGCGAGCCAGACTGAATAATGTATTTGCTGGTGTGTTATCAGCTGAGAAACCTGTTAGTAATAAAAATACATGAGAGGAAGCAAGAGGAGATGAATGTTTAATTGGATGAGGGCATCCTCTAGGATACCCACATCTCTGCCACTTAGGCAGGCCCAGCGTGAGCGGGGAGGAGGAACGCTCCCTGGGACTCGAGGATCTTAAAGGTCTTTTCCAACCTAAATGATTCTAAAGGATTCTGTGATTCCCGACCCTGATGTTGATAACAGACAGTGCCCGAGCCCATAGGGGCCATCTACCAGCAGGTCACTCTCTTTTTTCTTTTCTTGTTTAGTGAAGCTGGTTTTGAGGACTGACACTGACAAAGGGAGAACCGCGTACTCCACCACACCGCCCTTCGCAGCAGAGTCGAGCCAAGCTGTGGAAGCTGAGAAGTGATATCTGTAAAACAGATCTATCAGCAAAGGAAGAAGAGTCCCTGCTTTCTGAGAGAGAAATTAATTTTGACATCGTAATTATAAGTCAGAGGAAAGGTTGGTGCTGGAATGGTGAGCTTTGAAGATTATTATATTATCATTATTGATTAATGACAACAAAAGAAACTAGCTCTAAATGATAATGGTAGAGTATAATGGCAAACCTATGAAGCTTCTATTACATCCCATTTACTCCAAAAGAGTCCTTTGCTATTAACTTGATAACAAAACCCAGAAGTACTAATCAGGTTTTGGTGTACAGTGACATGTATTGCTATATAAACACTGCCAGAAAAAACGAATCTAGAAAATCTGTCTCACTGTGTTCAGAGCAATAATTTTAAAACTTAATTAAAATAGAACACGACTTCCAGAATTATGGATGTTGTAACGTAGTAGTGGTATTTTTGTCTGGCCAGTATGACTGGGCAGGGGGAGGAAGGGAGGAAAAAAACACCTAGAGAAAGGTGTCTCGCCAGTGCTCTTCGAGGAACAGTGACATTTGTAAATGACCTCTTGAATCTGAGACACCATCTGAAATGTGCTGAAAGCCATGGAGAAGTGGAGAAACTGGATCTAGGAAGCAAGCACGGTGCAGTGGAAACTTGACAATTTATTTCTCGGTCAGTGGTGGCTCAGCCGTTGCACCTCACAGCAAGACTGCCAAGGTAGCTGCGGAGAATAAGGAGACCTTTATTTCTCCAGGGGGCAGCCTGGGCGAGCTGCAGCAGCGGCAGCTTACAGCCCTGCTTGGAGGGGTAGGTGGCGGGGACGGGGTCCTGGCAGCACCGGCCTGCGGCGGGATCCCCGCAGACCCCCAGCGCGGCCACGAGCAGCTGCCTGCGCCGGGGTCTCGTGCGGCGAGCACGCCTGCGCTCGGTGCTGGCCGGCTGGGCGGCAGCCGGGGAAGGGCTTCGCTGGCGTGACCCTCGGAGCCCCTTCTCCACCGCCTTCGTCCTGCCGTTCGCTGAGGAGCGAAACGGAGGGGCCAGACACCTCTCTGCAGAGCCCCTCTGAAGCCCGGGCATACTTTTTGCCAAGTTCTTCCTCTGTAGTAGCCATGCCTGGATGACCTCACCCTTGAGGTGAAGTCTGTTCTGTCAGAGTGCATTATTTGATTTCTGGTACTAAAATGTAAATTAACTTAAACTCACTGTAAGAAGCTTATTTCAATATGAGCTGTCATTACTGCTGGGGCTGTAAAAAAAGCTTTCTTTAAAACTTTTATCAAAGTTATTTTGTGTTATTACTGCTTTCTATGATATGCCTGGATTTTCCAAACAGCAAATAATTCTGCAGCTATCTTGGTTCCTTTGATAATATTTTTATGACAGATCTACTGAGACGCTAACTACATTATTAACATTAAAAAGGAAGAATAGGGACAGTCTTCGCTAAATACTCTGTAAAAACCCTTGCACACCATTGCTGCTGCTTAAATACTAATCATGGAAAGACAAGAAGTGTATTAATCATGTAGCTTTGTACAGGGTAATGTAGCCAGAGATGAATTATCACGTTGCTCAGAATAACGAATGCAGCCATCCTTCTTCAGCCAGGCAAGGTTTATTTGCTCAGATGCAGCTTTCTGAAATGCTAGTGCAGTTGGAAGAGATGCTTGAAGTGACAAAGCCAGCTATGTGTACAATAGCAGCGAAACAAGCGGCCGGTTGTTAGTCTGAAATCGCACCTCGGACACAGGGGAGTGAGCCCCGAGAAGGCTGGCACGCTCGCTGCCAGCTCGCGGAGGCCGGCAACCAGTGCTCCTCTCGAACACAGGAGGGGCAGGAGGGGCCGGAGACATGTTTTTCTGGTCCAGACACTCCATTGCTCCTCCTTCGTCCTATTTTCTAGAATAAAAAAAGTTGTCAGTGTGTTGTTGCAGCTCAAACCCCCTCTCCTCCCCAACGGCTCCTCCTTCAACAGGATCAGTGTAACTGGGGAGGGCAGGACAGCATCTCACCCCTCCGACACCGGTTCAAACCCTCCCTCGTTGCTGTGGTAGAAAGAGTTTGTGTCTGAAAGACAAGAGCAGACTGTAGTACGGCCTGCAGATAACTGCAGGACTCTTGGGGTCCCGGAAGGCAATGACTTACAGGAGTGGGCGTCTGCTCTCAAAAAGCTGGATTTTGCTTCTGCGTTCTCCAGGGAAGGTTACCATGTACGGACACAGCACGCTTGCAGCGCTGCGCCATGAGCTTGGCCTGCTCCCCTGTGTTTCCCCAGCAGCTCATGCAGCTGATACCCAGTTAGGAGAGAGAAAGTGACTGGTGAAAAGGAACAGGAACCAGAGAGGAGCTGGGGATTACATTTATCAGGCAGAGACTGGGATAGGCTTTTGGACCATGTCAGCTATCCCAAATCCCTGTGAACAGGGCTATAAAACTTGACAAGACTGCTACAGATATTTCAGATCCTATTAAAGATGTAAAACCACCGACAGAGCTGAACCGCTTACAGATGCTAACTCGGCTGCTGTGGAAGTAGGCTGACACCAGGGAGAAGGTTCAAGCGAGGGATTTTAGTGGGTGATGATCAGAAACACACCCAAATGGAGAGAAATGGCTGAACTGATGAACACGGTAAAACATCATCAAACCAATAGCTTCTGCTGCTTCTGATAAATGCTCTAAATAGTGTACCAGAAGTAGTAGTTCCAGCTGTGGTTGAATTTGATTCGGTTTATGTAAGCTCTTAAAAGCAAACATTTGCAACAGGTAGTTCTGTTCCTGTGAGTGATCACGGAATCACAGACAAAAAGCCCTCCCTCCAGTACACCAGCAGACAAACGAGCCAGCCTAGCTTGAAAGAGCAAGAAACCCGTTCTTTTTCTGAGTTCGTTACTTGTCTGGTTTAAGTCGAGCTGGTAGTGGCCTACACAATAGAACGTACAGAAGTGCTGCAAGGAGTAAGGGTTTGCCTCGATAAACCCAGCGTGCAGCAGACTGAAGTGTTCGGGTCTGAGGGCACACACTGCAGACCGCACTGGTCTCTGCTGGTAAGTCTGGTAGGCGGAGGAGAGCTGGCCTCTGACCCCCGCTAGCCAGGGCTGCGTCCCATTGTCAGCACGGCGACTGCCAGTTCACGAATTCGGTGGCAGCGATGCATCCTCCGCGCTGACGGATGGGCGGGAGCAGAGGCCTTCTGCTGCCGCAGAGTAAGGGTCTATGACAAAAGCCTGGTGGCTACTCGTGAGATGGTCCCAGTGCCTCAGCGCAGCAAAGGGGACATCTCCCCTCAGCGATGCGGAAGGGGGAACACCAGACAACAGGACCAGCGGCGATCGGGTCAGTCCTCACTAAGAGCTGGGATGTGCGTTGGTCTCCCGAACGTGCCCTGACTGCAAACACCCAGGCGACCTTCAAGAGCAGCCTGCCAGCACAGCCCCCTGCACAGGCTCCGCAGCCCTGCTGCCGCGTGTCCTGACTGCCCCAGCCCTGCTGGCATCCCCAGCCACCTCACAGCAGGCCACGGGCTTTCTCCAGCCTTGATTTTTCTGCAAAGGACTGAGCTATAGAGTTAGACTTAAACGCTCCATCGCTACTTTTAGATTCTAAATCCAACATGCAGACTTCAAACCCATGCTTAGCTGTGATTCTGTGTGACTGCGTGACTCTCTGTCACCGTTTGACTGGGCCTTTATCCCCACTTTGCATTCATCGGAGTCTGCAGCGCTTGATCGCATTGCATTGCAGATGGTTCGTGTGCGTCCCAGAGTGAGCGGCTGAGGGGTATTTGCATAGGCTGCTTCTTTATTCACTTTGACAAGTCCTCTGAGTTCATCTTGTTAACTCTTACACAGGAAGCTACGGCAGCAACCAACCACACTTGCAGCAGGCGCACACGCAGCAGGCGCTGTAGTTGCTTTGGTTTTTATTCTGGAAGTTTTGACTCTGGAGGATGAGGTGCACAGGAAAGAACAAAGTAGATGAAAAGTGCCTGAGAGCCTATTACTGCGTGCTCCGTACAGATCTGCGTTACAACTGCGGATGGAAATTATTTCCTCTCTTTCAGCAGTGCCTTGCTTGTTGTTCTCACCACCACCACCTTTTTTTTTTGTCCAGCTCGAGAACAACTAAACACTGCTGTCATTGTGCACAGCAAGTACAACACAGGCCAGGAGCGGACTCATCAGTTGTCCAGGCTTTTAACCTGTTGGCAGATGCTTGCATCAAGTGCACAAACCATTTGGTGTCTTTTTTTTTTCATGTTCTCCAGTGCAGGGATCTGCCTACACACAGCCTCCTTCCATTGAGGTTTCTTTCATTTTATGAACATTAGTTTAAAGGACTTTGTGGTGTTTCAGGTATGAAATGATGTTGAATGTGCAGCTGAGAAGTTGAGACATACAGAGGATCTGACTTGAATTAATTACTGTAAAGTCTTGGTCAAAACATAGTGAATTCCCAGACAACATTCCTGTTGTTTGAAAACTTTACCTGACTATTTATGAGGCATTCAATACTTGTTGTATGTAATGATCACCAGTTAATATCTGCATTGCTCGAGGGTGGTTTTTCATCTGCGAAAGGGGGGCAGAGAGAGGAGAGAAGGACATAATGCTGTGGGAGAGCTGTTCTTGCTGGTATTGCTTCTCGTCTGCATGCTGTGGTGAAGTGTGTATTCAATAGAGGCACATTTCTGGAGCGGCTTTGTATCGGTGAAGCACTCATTGATACCGATCTGTGGCCTGCTAGGGCTGATACATGTTCCGTTCCCAGGTGAGGAGTCCAGACACCAGAGCTTAGTCAGCCCAGGCTGACACAGATCTCTGTTAAGACTTGGGTTTATTCTCTAAGCTTTTTTGGAGCTTGACGAAATTCCCCGGTAAGTTCTGCTTGCATGGCAGCTTTTGCTCCTGTACAAGTTAATTTATGACGTGTTTAAATGTTTGCCTTCAGATAACTGTATTTTAGGGTCAAACAATTTTCAGGCAGACAGTCCTGGATATGTCTGTCCACAGAATAGCAAGTGCCTGGCTTTGAGCGCTCTTACCCAACCGTGATCTGTTTGTGCTTCCTTAGAGGCACGCGGCTTACCGAATGATCTGTTACCCCGTGCTTGAGACGAGTGCTTCTGTTAGAGAGGAACGCTGCACCTACTGCTCCTCCCTGGCAATTATTTTTGTTTGGGGTTAAGGCAGTGCAGTCAACCATCACCGCTGATTCTCCCAAAAGCTTTAACAGCATTGTGGTCAGGCAGTATTGTTGTGAGGCAGTCGGAGCGCTTGTGTGCCCAGTCACTGGGAGGACAGAGAATAAAATACTTCTACACATACAAATGTCTGCACATTGCTCTGCACTGGTGCAACTTGCTTTGGTTTCATCCTTGCCAAGAATGGAATTGTTCTTATTTTGTTTGTGTGCGTATTTTGCCTCTTTCCTGGTGTCTTCCCTTTAAGCCCAGGACTGGTGAACTGCATGTAGCACAGAGCTGGGCCCTAGGAGAGGGACTTCGGAGCAGTCCAAACGCCACGCCATGATTCCCTTTCTGTCCTCTCCGAGGCAGTGTGTCTTCACACTCTAATTAAACAGCAGTCTGACATCTTTTTGCTGTTTTGATTGCCTTTGAACCTTGGCAGTGTGATAAACAAACTTTGCTTCTCTGCCTACCATGAAGCCACACTGTCATGAAGCAGTTTATTTCCTCAGGTCTGATACGGCAGCGCTCAGCACCCTGTTTTCATGGCATCTGTACGAGCGCTGATGCCAACAGCAGAGAGGGACGGCAGCTGCCGTGCACGACAGGCGATGAACCGGACAAGCTGGAACTCCGATGTCTCTTTGATGGCCCCTTGTAGCTCGCTGAGGTTTCAGACGCCAGTGCTCAGCAAGCACGCAGTTCTCCACACCTCGGTCGGCTGGGGCTGGTGGTGGTGCAGAGCACGGTGGTGCAGGCTCTTTGCATGTCTGTGAGCTGCAAGGAGTAACCAGAAGGGAGGAAGGAAAGCAGAATGAACATACTCGTTGTCATGGGGCATAAATGAGAATTAGAATTGTCCGTCAGTTCCCAAGCAGTATGTTCGTGTTTCAAAGTTCGCTCAGGACAGAACAATCAAGCAGGTCCTGCAGGGTGAGATGTGCTGCGTGGGATGGGCTACCCCAAACAGCGGGCTGGCCGGGGGTGCTGCCCCGATCTCCAGCAGCGTCCAGCCCCGGAGGGTGCAGCAGCCCCAGCAGAGGTGACAGCGGAGACCCCAGGCCCCAGGGAGCCCTGCGTGCTGCGGGCACAGTCCCGGAGAGGCTTCGCACGTCTGCGGGGTTTGCACAAGGTGCCAGTGCATCCGCCCCCGGGCACCGCAGGGAGACAGGTGATTAGTGAGTGATGCTGGGAAAATAAACGCTTTCAACAACACTATTTACTCTCCCGGAATACAATGAGACTGAAAGGTAAACGCGAGCTCCAGAAGAGGATTATCGTTCATACAATGTACAACCAACCTGCACAACTTACTGGCATTGTAGAGGTGAGGAGTGTCACAAAATTTACAGAGGATTAGGCAGCTTTTTTTGGCTTTCAGATTTATATTGAGGCATACTGTTAAAGACAACAGGACTTTCACTGAAGGAACAGCAGCGTCATGACTTGCTTTCGTTATTAGTGTTCTTCACTAGCACATCAGTCCCAGCACTTCTGAAGCTGTCCTCCATTTCAGGCGTATAAACACGGCAGGGATCTTCCTCCAAGGTTTGAAAGTCTCAGCCAGTGAAAAGACTGCGTTGCATTTTCTTCTCCTGTTCAGGGGGATGGATAAACTGCTAACCCTGGAGCCAGAAGGACACTCATCTCCTCCTTGAGTTGTCCCTGCTGTCTACATAGGATCGCGTCTATTCTCTGGAACGCCTGGCACAGGCTGCTGTCAGTGGCTCATAAGTTACGGATCACGTCTGCTGTCACAATTCCTGCGTAACATATTGAAGGTTGGTTTTAAATAACGTGACATTGTCCCTTTTAATGTGCAGATCGTGAATGCCACAAAGCTTTCAGCCTTCTTGCTTCCATTCTGCGAGCGTGAAAGAAAATTTATCTCTGGCAGTTTTTTCCATGCCTGTTGGCAGACAGCCCGATGTACCTCAAATAGCACCGAACACGACGAGCTAAACCTGCGCTTGTTGCAACGCCATTAATGCCGGAGGCGTTACACCTCAGATGTATTGGGAGCACTTGGTTAATGTCCCCAAACAAGTTTAGATTACACTGTTTTACCCCAGCAAGCACGGCTTTATTATAAGATTGGTGTTCTTCTAACTTCTTTGGAAGCATTCTCGCTTTTTTGGTAATAGCTGCTATGTAAGTCGTAGGCTAACAGGCCTAAAAGTTAGAGCGATCTGTAAGAACCGGGAAATATCTAGTAGCAGAAGTTATCGGTGTTTGTTATGAGCAGGTTTCTCAGTGGTTTCTGTACTATGCAGAAATTAACCACTTGCTGCTGTTTACCATTGCAGAACATTTTGTGTTGAAATGCGATACTTCCAGTGCGCCCTGTTGTGCCAGCGGAGGTGAACACAGGGACAGGCAATGGAAACAACAATCCGTTGTTTTACCACTCGCAGATGTTCTTTGGCCTCTGCAGATGCTGGCTGCCCCATTTCCTCCTGTGCAAAGGAAAGCAGCGTCTGAGTCACGCCAGGTCACACCTCCTTATTTGCAAACACTGGCCACGCTACCCGCGTCAGGCCTCCGGTCCGGGTGCGGCCGCGATGCACAGCGTGGGCTTCAGCCCACGGGGCACAGCTGGAGCCTGCGAGACGCTCCTGAAACGTCGCAGACATCAGAGCAGATTTGCAGCAGAAATTCAGCCTCGGAGTAAACCAATGAAGAGGACTGGGAGCGAGGTTTTCCATTGGAGCCATAAGGCTTTCCAAGGATTAGTTTTCAGCTGTTACAGTGGTGACACTGATTTTGAATGAATTTTCCTGTGGTTCATAGTTTTTAGTGTGTCATTTGTTAAACAGCTGCGTGACGCTCCCGAACGCCGTGATTTTCACACTGCGAGCCTGGTGTGTAATCTGTACCTGGCACGAGCTCATTGCTACGGCGCAATCTCTGATGGTCTTTGATAGAAAAGCCCACGTGGAGAGGAGCCGCCCTGGATTTGTGTTTTCCAGTTGAAAAGTGTCACCACGGGTATGCCCAGTCGGCAGCCATCGTGTGGCCTCCGCTCTGGCCGAGGGGCTCCAGCTCTGGCCCACCGGCTCCAGCCACAGCGGCCATGCCGCGGGGCAGAGGCGAAGGCCAGC
>Ga0065711_1033896_pt1 | contig 24632 bp, 10 predicted proteins | sample Hoacrofraction12_FD_59098 | JGI IMG/M metagenome (GOLD analysis project Ga0065711, IMG submission 59098) | Hoatzin crop microbial communities from Cojedes, Venezuela - Epithelial fraction 12 v2 (version 2) | ecosystem: Host-associated > Birds > Digestive system > Esophagus > Crop | place...
GGGCTCCGGGGCCGGCTGTGGAGCGCGGGGTGGGGCGGCGGCTGTCACTGCCGGGCCGGGGCTGGCCGTCCCCCCGCCGCCTCTCCCCGCGCCCTCAGCGCTCCGGCGACCACTCCGAGCAGCCCTGCTGCTTCCCCTCCGCAGGCTCCCTGCGGCAAAGCGAAAGGGCCGCGAAGAAGTGGGAAACCGGGCTGCTCCGTGTTGAGGGTGGCGGTGCGGCCTGCCGCCGCCTGCCCCCCGGGGCCGCCTGGGGGCTGCCGGTACGGATCCGGGCGCTCGTTCCCCACCGAGGGCCTGAAGGGTGTGCTTCCCTTCCAGAGGTACCGCCGCGGCAGCGCTGGCGAAGGACGGGCGTGCTCGGCACTTGTCTGCGGTGGCTTGGGTTGCGCTGTGCTGTTTGCCCGAAAAGGAGAGGCTGGGCCGCTGTTATTTTCATCCTTGGCTTCTTCTCGGGTTATAAGAGTAATAATAAAGCGAAAACTACGGAAAGAGCACCTGGGGACGGAGCATGGTGGGATCTTGAACAACAGTGGCCGGTGTGGACGAGGAGCAGAAGGGACGGAATGGCATCCCGGGAGCGGCTGTATGAGCTCTGGATGCTTTACTGCAGCAAGGTGAGTGCGCGGGGGGACGGGGTTGTTGGTGTGTTTTTCCGGTGTGTTTTTCCTCTTCTGTTTGGAAGTCAGGTATTTAAAAATGTCTCTGTAATATTTTTTAAGACTTTTTTTTTTTCTTTAGGAGTTGCATAGACTTGCCTTGCTTCTGTAAGGGTATAACTGCACTTCTTGGGCTATTTACAGCCTCATCTCTTCATTTGCTGTTCAGCTTGGGCTTTTTTGTGTGTGAGGTGTCGATTGCACAGTGTTCCTGGCTCAGCTTCAGCAGTTATTGTAGCTTTATATTTTAACTATGTGAATGTATGTGTTCACATAATTCTTTGTTTTGTAGGGCCATGGCATTAAGACGTGCTGTATTCATTTAGTTCACAGCTGTCTAGTATTTAGCTTTATACTTTCTGTTTTCTGTGCAGCTCCAGTTTCCCTTAAACTGTGTTAGTGAAAACCTTCCTGAAGAGCAGATATATTAAGTTACTCCTGAGTCTTCCTTTGCTGGTTATCACCATAACATCTAAATAGTCCATTAATAACAACAAATTTCCTTCACCTGGCAGGAATGTTACTAAAATACTGTCCTGTCTTCATCTGCATTTTACAGTGTGAAGCCATTCATATGTTTAAAGCACAGATCCTAATTGCCACCGGGCATGCTGAGTATGTACACAAATTGGATTGCAGATTATCTAAATAGATATCTGTAAAATGAGGAACATACAAAAAATAACACTGAAGGCAGGGGAAAGGACTGGCCTCCTGTCACATAGGAACTCGGTGGTGATGGCAAGGATAGCTTTTGGTGACCTTGTTCTCTGGTTTTGTTTTGCCTTTTCTCTTTGCAGTCTTGTGCTTCGTATGTATCATAGTTTCTTTAACTTTTCAAACCAGTAGAACAAACATTCTCTTGTTCTTCCCAGTCCATTTCTGGACAAGGCCCATCTCAAGAGCATAGAATGTGAGATTTTAAATGCAGACGATTTTAACAACGCAAGTGCGCAAAGCAATGGATGAAGGCTGCACAAAGCAGTCTTAATAGCAGCTTTTCTTAATTTTTGTGTGGATGAGTTTGCAACCCTAATGCTCTATGTGTAGTTAAAAATAAAACTAATGCAAACATAACGGCATGGTACGACTGCTTACTGCTACCCGCGTGGGTGATCTGTTGGGTTGAAACATGTTTGCATAGACCTTTGCCTTTTAGACTAGTGTAGTAATGCCAGTGGCAGTAGGAAATGGACTAGCACTGGAGGAGGTGGATGTTTTGCCAGTGAGTTCATCGATGTGAGAAGAACAAAGACACTTGGAACAGACTCCAAGAATCCAGGCTTTCCTCAGCTTTAGGAGACACAGGGCTGCAGAGATGAGCCAAGCTCTGAATTTCTTTGCCTAGTCGGTCTTTGTCTTTTTCCTCCCTAGTTCTTTATAGGATTTGTCTGTCATACCTTCTTCCCCTTTGCTCAAACCTTTCCTTCAGATTGTATACTTTCCCTCTCCATGTTGTCTGCATGCTAGCAGGAAGTTTGTGTAGATAAAGGAGTCCTGTTCAAAATGTGTGCTTTAGATCACTTAGATGATGTTCAGTTTCTTTATGGGAGTGATGCGTACACAGTCTAGTCAGCTCTCAGGTGGTGGAGGATAGACTATTAAAAAAAAAAAAAAAAAAGTGTATACTCAGCTTCCATGAGCTGTCGATGACTTGGTGGCCTTTTTTATTCCAGATCCCTATATTAAGGGCACAATTAGGTGGATTCATATGTTGATAAGGACTTGTTCTGAACTAGGAAAATATGTTTTTTTAAAATATATATAAGATAGCTTGTTTTCAAAGTCTGTAGGCAACTAGAGTGACTCCAGAAAAGGAATCTTTACTTTTTGAAAAAGTGCTAGACACAAAACTGGTTTTTCCTTCTCTTTCTGTGTCAGCTGGTTCAGGTTAAAATGGTATCTCATTCTGCTTGAGGCAGGCATCTAGCGTAACCGTGTTTTGTCTTAGAGTAAGTTTGGTGAAGTTCAGAGCAACTGAAGAAGCTAGATCTTAGGATGTAAAATGTTGTGAAGCCTTAAAGTAAATGAGATTGTTCAGTCATGTATTGAAAACATCTGTGTGCTGTACTTTGTTCTCGGTGCATCTACCACAATGGAAGGTGTAGTAATAAATAATCACCAGTGACAGGATGTAGTGGTTTAGGGAGAAGTCTCTTTATACCTGGGACTGCGCAGTGAAGTGTAGTATCCTATCCTGTATGTTGCACTGTCATGTATTTGTTATGGATGACTTCCAGGGAAGGAAAGCTAGGCAATTTCTCCAAACTACAAAAACTTCTGGAGAGTCACAGTAGAATAAGGTGGGAATTTGCTGTGCCCTAAGTCGCAAATATGTGGCTCTAGCTTTCACAGCTTTGTTAGCTAACGAAACAGTGAAATCCAAGCTCATTTTTTGTGTGATGCTTTAGATTGTTGCTAATAAGTAGCCTTGTTTTGTCTTGCCTATTTTAGATAATCGGGTCCTTCGTGATAGTATGTTAAATATAGCACCCTGGGCTACAGCAGCAAGGCTTTTCGTGGCTTTAAAGTGATGGATAATGCCATGTTACCATCTTACCATCTATCCTGGGTCATGACTCTCATTCTTTGTGATCACTTGACAACTCTGGCAGCATCAGGTGTCAGTTGCAGCAATTACTTTTGTGCAAAATAACATTAGGAGGGCAGTTCTCTATTTTCATTGCCTCTTGTGCGGTTTAGGAATTGGAGATTTGAGCCGGCGGCAGCATGTGAGTAGGATCTCTGCAGAAGTGGTCTTTGGATGATGCCATATATGAGGTGGTTTCTTTTTCTTTTTTTTTTTTTCTTTCAAGATTATGTTTGATTGGCTGCAAAAGTTCATTTTTAGTTGGTATTCAGTTGTTTTTCATCTGACAATCTCTAATCTAAGGCTGGGCTTTGGTTTTGGATTTTTTTTTTCCTGCTTCTGTTCCCCTAAAAGCTATCCTATAGGGCAGTAGCTACAAAGCTGCAGATTACAATCTGGTGTTTAAGATGCCCAGTGAAAGTAGTAGCCACACGTGATTTATGATGCCTCTGGTGTTGCAAGGAAGCAATTTAAAAATTTATTAAATTTAGTGAAGTTTTGATTTGAGTCACTGGGGTTGTATCACAGCATTTTATTGTTAATAGTCTGAGCTGTTCCTGCCTCGAGTTTTTTGTTGTTGTTTTTTTCCTTTTTTAAAATGATGATGTCAAACTCTCTGCAAAGAAAGCATTGTTAAGGATGCAACTTGCTGGCTTGTTTTTTGGCGATTTTCAGTTTCAAATGGTTTTATTGTTTTTTTTGTTCTGTTCAACTCTGTTAATGTACAATGGTGTTATTCACTTGAATAACACTGATGTGGATGTAAGCTGATAGGAATGTGTGCATTTTAAGATAACTGAATTATATGTAGAATAGGTAACACAGGTCCTTTCTATAGAGATAACTAGGAAAAATTTTCTCCAGTAGCTAGGTAGAAAATGGTGGTATTAAGCATACTGATTGTCAGTTCAAAGCCTTCAGTAACCTGCATAGGAACATGAAACACTTCTTATACAAGTGCATATGCAGCAGATACCTGAAAATGCTTTACTAACGTAAGTGTACAGCAGGAGAAGAGCTCAGTTAGGTGAACTGGAGTAGTCTGGGAAGAGGACATGCTTTCGTGTGTGTCTGTGACATTTTCATGTTCATCTGTACCAGTTCTGCCTTGTAGCCTTAGACCAGCATGTAATACTAGTTGATTAACCTTTTCTTAGATGTTAATTGTGTATCAGTGTACAAAATTAATTTGTGTCTTGTAATCCTCGGAAGTAACTGTTAGCGCAGATTCAAATTAAAGAGATTCAACCTCTGTCTTACCTGTAAGATTTGAAGTATGTGTATTTCATCTCCTCCAGTTGTTCTGGCAGGTATTTCAGGCTCTTAGACATGAAGCATGTCAGGATTTCTGATATTTTGATTTAACTCAGAAAGTGATCAGATACCCTTTTGTACCAAAAGAAATTTTTCTCTATAAAGAAAAAAATCCCCAATTGCCTTCAGGAGGGGTTTCAAAGGCCTAAATACAGGCACTTAGCTGCCATATGCATCTCAGGAAATCTTCAGTTTTCATTGTACTACAGTGGTTATGAGCTTTTCCTCACACTCTCGTCTTCAGTAAAGCCCTGATTTTGTTTAAACATTGCCTTATCTTGTAGGTGATGTAATAGTTTGAGAGGAGAACTGTGAGTCTGTTCTTCAGCCAGCTTCCAGCCTGTGCTTCACATTTGAAAGAGGGAACATTCAGTCTTAGTGTCATTAATACAGTAGGGACTCTGTGTGTTAGCAGGTGTCTCAGCTATCTGCATTAGTAGAGACCAGAACGTTATGATTAGCTTTACAATTACATCCCATGCTGTGTTAAGAGCAGCAGACTTGTGAATAAGCTGTTGTCTTAAATGTGCTTTCTTATGTTGTGCTGTATTTCTTGTTTGTGTTTACAAAATCTGATTGTATTGAAATACTTATGTGGTAATTTTCTCTCTGGCATAGTGAGGGATATGTATATATTGGAGATCTTCTTGTTTAATATAGTAGCATAGAAAGAGATGTGGTACTTTTTTCTAGTACTAGATCAAAAGCTGGGCAGAAAAAACCATGAAATCTGACTATATGCATTATCCTAAAAATGTCCTAAAGTGGTTAAAGTCCTGTTACTTGAGTTATTTTTCCCTGTTTTTGGGGTTCTGATAGGTTGCCTTAGAGGAATCAGAAGACTTGAATGGGAAAACAAGTGGTCTTGGGAGAAATCGTGATTTCCGTGTTAGTCAGGAGCAGACCACTGTGAGTGAAGTGCTGCAAACTGTGGTGTGCTAGCAGTGCTAGCTTTGCTGTAATCACGTGGCTGTCTCTACCATCAGAAGACCGTTGCGATGCAAATGCTTAGAAGCTGAAGCTTTAGGGTATAAACCTGTGCATTTAATTGGCTTGAGTTAAACTTACGTTTGCACTGTGAGGACTAAACAGGTCATTTAAATTAATGTGTACTCTGCTGTGAGAAGAGTCTGTGAAAGCGAATAATTTCTATTAATTCTCTGTTCCCGTATCTTAATCCTAACATACTACATAGAATTGAGATAAATTTGACCTTGAATTGCGAGAATAAATTTATGTGCCTTTGGATCCTTTCACAATGTGCTCTTTGGGGGGAATTCTGTTAGCATCAGCCACCGTGTGTTGGGCCAAAACTGACATCAAAAGGGGGCGATCTTGATAGTCAAGAAAGTTGGCTTGGAGCAAGAGCATGCCAGTTTTCTCAGTGTGTGGTGGTACAATCTTGCTAAGCTGACCTACTAACTGGCTGTCACTGACAAAAGGAGTCCTGCCATATTGTCAGCATCCCTTCACTGCTGTTTCACAAAGTACTGCCTCCCAGGCAGTATTTTATAGTTCATTTTAATCCCTCGGTCACCTGCATCAAAAGATTGGGGCGTTTAATGCGATGTTCAGCAAGTGACAGCAAATGTATACCTTCCGGAAGAGTATTATGAAATTGCAAGGGATGGTTCATCAGCTTATATTAAGTAACATGAGTTTTTGCTTTATAAGAGGTTTTTAACCTCTGTCCCTATATGAAATTGGAGAGTATGTGTAAGTAAACTAAAAAACATTTATGATCAGATCACCTTTTAGACGTGGCTATTCTAGCACTGCATGAAGCAGCATGATTGAACTGAAGTTGTTCACCTAAATGATGTTGTGGCTGTGTTTCTCAAAGAAACGTGGTTTTAGCCAAATTGTGTTTAGTTGCGGTGAGGTGCATATAATTCAACAAGAACGTAATCTTTACGTTACATTGGAAGCCCTGTGTGAAACACTGATCTTTGCAACCCAAATATGATCTCACCCTGACTTAGCTTGCACTTGTCTTCCTTCTTGTGCAATTGCTAATTTGTCGGTGGTTCATATCACATCACTAGATATTGCCTTTGTTGTATTAGATAAAGAAGTATTCAGCTTACAGCTAGATGAATGCTTGAGCAAACCAAATGTTTAGTAAAAGTAGTTTTTCATAAGTCACTGTCATGTAAATTCATGCCTCTGCCAAAACTAGTGGGTGAAGATTTATTAAACTGCTGTGTGCACTATCTTTTCTGCAGATTGTTTTAAATAAATCTCTGCATTCTGAGAGAGTGTAACTTGTAGAAGAGCATGTCACAAGTCACTTGTGACCATGTGTTGGTGAAAATATCTTTGTTCTGTCTTTGAGATGCTGAACAAAGAATGGCTATAGATAAACAAGAACAGTTGGTCTTCAGTTCTGAATTTACTGTCTGCTATTTAAAGAGATGTCTCGCATAGTCCAAGAACTAACAGAATTCTGGTATATACAAATACAGAACTTTTCACTTAAATAACTGATGTGTGTACATGAGACATTAGTCTCTGAAAGTACAGTAGCCGTCACCTTCCTTAATTATGGACGAGGGTGACCCTGTGCTGATGGTGGTTCAGACACAGAACAGGGACTCTGCCACAGAGAAAGCAGACTTGAAGTTGAAATGAGGCAGCAGATAAATCTAAATGAGAGAGATGTAAGAAAACTATAACATTTTGCAAGCTATGGAGAAATTATTTTTCTTTCTTATCATCCTGTAATGTATTTGGCAATACATATATGTAGCCATTACTTTTAGATAAAGAAGTGTCTGAGGTTTGTCCATGCTTTTGCTGTAGGATTTGGGGTTTTACTGGTGTCCAGCCTGAGGTTGAATTCCTACATGTCCACAGGTTTGTAGATTAGTGCTTTACAGAACTAATGAGAATCATTCAGTTCTGAACGTACCGACAAATGCATTTCAGATCAAACTTTTACTGAAATGAAAGAATCGAGTGTCTCTTAAATGGAATGATTTATCATAAAGCTAGAAACACAGGCTTCTGGTTCTGTGTGTTGATGTACTAATATAAGAGGGAATTTAACAAACACTGGGCTGTTGTGTGGTGCCTGAGTTATGGCACTTTTAACTTTGTCATCTGGTTCATATCCGGGGATAGCATGTGTCCTGATAAAGGAATATTGCAGAATCAACTCAAATATGCAGTATGTTTGTGCTGCAGTATGGAAACGGGAGAAAGGCTTGCCAGATGCCTGTTGAGCAGCATTGTAGCTTAATGCCTGAATCCAAATGTGGTCAATAGATACTGTTAAAATATTTACAGGCATCAGAAAGGTTAAACAGCTGCCATAGGAGAGAGAAGAGCTTCTTTAATTACTGAGCTTTTCTTGATGAAATAAATATATATATAAGGAAAAAACCCACCAAATCGTGCACATGTCTTGACAGTACAGATAAGCATCTTATTTTTTCAAAAAAGTAATTTGTTCAGAAAACTTTTGCAATTTATCTTCTAGTAAATGGAGGAGGATGGGAGATACAACAGGAAACACCAAGAAATGAAAACTATACTTCATTATTCTCATCATAAACACTGTTTTAAGTTTGACATCTCACTAAAGCTCTTCTGTGCATCTGCAAATCTAAACATTAGCTGTTAGAGTTCTGTGCTGATTAAATATTTGTGTGTGTTAATGCTTTCTCTGGTACTTAAAGCATTTATGATAATCTTTGTCTGATTTATGATTGAGGGTTGCACGTACCTGTAGTAAGCAATGGGAATAATTGGCATTAGCTAGTGGTTTGACCATTGAGTAACACTGCTAACTATGGCTATGTAAAATTAGGAATTAAATTTAACTGTAAGAATGGCTAATTATACTAGTATCTAAAAGCAGAGCATATTTTAAAACAGTGAGAATATTTGAGAGGTTAAATTCCAAAGGCTTTAAAGGCTTTTTTAATACCTTATCTAAAGGACATTTGAGGGAGGCACAAAGAAAACCTCAAAATAAATTAATGTTTAAATACTACTTTTACACAGCACAAAGAAAGCATAAAATCAAAGCAGATGCTGAACCTTAAATTTTTGAACAGATAGCAATTTAACATATAAAATACACTTTTATTTAAATAACCAGTCCTAGTAATTCTGGCTTTTGGACTGAAGTTGTGAGGTGGATAGGGATGAAGACAAATCTTTAAGGACATACTGTGGAAGTCTGAATGAAAACAATGAAGGAGGTTGCTTTTAATTATTAATGTAGGGAGAATTGGTATTCTTTTTATTGCCAATTGTCATTCACCACAATCAGCCTAAGAACCCATAAGACGTTTAAAAACTAATAAGGAAGTAAAGGCAGAAGTTTAAAAGGTAGCACTTGCATTGGAAAGAAGAAATTAGGATTAATGTCAAAAACTTCTATAAAAAGGAAAGTGAAAATGAAGCAGTTTGAGTTTGACTATTTTAATAAGATAGCAATATTATTCTTTTAATATTAATAATAATTTTAGGAAAACATCATACTTTCATATGGTTTACTGCCAGTTTTCACCTGGAATGTGAAAGGAGAATTTACGAACTGAAAAAAAGTTTTTAAAGTTATTGAAACTTCTTATTCCAAAAGCATCATGCAAAAAGAGTAAATGCTTGGCTTCTATGGAAGAGTGATTGGAAATGTTAACCGATAATATGTGTGGGGCATCAACCCAGACTTTTCTGTGATGCAATCCTCAAGTTTTGCAAAAGTGGTTATGGTGGGTGCAGGCTGCTTGTAAGTCACCTTACAAACCCTGTCAATAAATGTCTGGATAATGTATTCCGTTATATAAAACTTGGTATTCATTTACCTGTGCTTATGCTGAACTGGAATGAATTGGAGTGGACTGAACTGCTGAGCTGGACTGAACAGTTTCCTTGAGAAGTGACTGAAGCTGCATGGGAACTGCAGGCTAAATGGTTTAGCATGTTCTGAGAAGGAAGGAGGGAAAAGGTTTTGTTCGATGTTCCTGAATTATACTTTTTTTTTTTTTAATAACAATTTTGGTTAGATCTGTAGTGCTCGCATATTTTCAAGGGCAAACTTAGAATTTGGGAGAGAAATTACAGTGATGAGAAGGATGGTCCTTTAATATTTGTTGTGTATAATAACCTAAAATACAAAAAAAAGGTCTCAAATGTCAACGAGTACAGTGGCTCAGGTATGACTGCATACAGGTTTTTCTCCACAGGAACCTGCATCATTCACCATACTGGATGGGTATTCTTGGAAATCAAGCAGGGTATAGAGAACAAGGGTGTTATTTGCAGAAAGCTTACCTCGTTATTTACCTGTGCTAATCATTTAAAAGCTGTACAAGCAGAAGTGCAGTGGATGCCAAACAGCAGTTACACAAGTAATGCAAATTCTGTTATGTCCTAGTTTTTGAGTCTGATTTTTTTTAAGGGTGCTTATGAAAAGTGGATTTGGGGTCTTTGATACCTTCAGTGTATAGTTGAGCTGCAGTATAATGTTAATGGAAGGCCTGGTGAGGTTGAGAAGACAAAACCAAACAGTTAAATCAATAGCTAATGAAATAAAAATTTTCTTTGGTTACATTTGGTGTAATCAGGTGACATTTTGAAACAAATACAGACTTCTTTTTGATAAGCTGTACACAGCTTCTCAGCCTGTTTCTTTATCTGCTGAGAGACTTGACAATATTTAGCTGTTGATGTGGTGAAATAACAAACTGATGTTTTCACTGTTGTAACACCATTCTGCTTCCTTTCAGTCTGTGTTAAACTTTTATTGTCTTCTACATCACACTGAAAGTGTGTGTTGTTGCTAAAACTCGGCTATTTTCTCATGTAAAATGATGGCATAACTTGAAGTTTTGAAGCAATCAAGCATTAAACTCTAAACCTTTCTAAGCTACGTTTGAATTTTCATTAAATTTAGGCTTATCTCGACACTGTAGACTTCTGAATTATTTAAGACGATTCTTGTTCCCCTAGGCTTAAAATACAGCTTCCAGCTTTTACTACTGTTGGTTCGTTATGTCGCCTTTGATGGGAAAAGTGAATGTTAATAGAGTGTAATATGTCACAGTATGGTAAATTCCTGCTAAGTGCACTGTGCAGTGGACTCTAGAAGGCTGAAATGCTGTATGCCAGCTTGTGCATGGAACTTGCGTAGTGGTACTTTCCATCAAATGTGAAGACGTTAAAATTTGAGTTCGAATTAACTATAGAGTTGTACCATGGGTGCTATCAATCACATGCCAGTTCCAAGCTACAAGGCTGTAAATGTATGGTCATTCAAAAACAATAACAACAAAAAAAAAGAGCAAGAGACAAAAATAGAGGCCTTACTTCAATTTCAGTAAGAAAACTTTCATTTTGTTTTTCCAGTTTTATTGGGGTTCTGCAGTAGAAAGGAAATCGAATTAATGGCTCTCAGATAATTGTCTTTTTCTTTAGCCTAAGGCATTAGTGGAACATTATAATTATTTTTCTTGTTTTGAAAAGAGAAGAAATGTATTAACTTTGACTTGTAATGTTTGTGAGCTAAATTTTATTATGATTGACAGCTATAGGTTTATTTTGGTATAAATCTCTAGGCCAACCAGAAGTTTTTAACTTGTCCCAAAATGGTTCAGTCATGATTCACTGCAACTCCCATTTATAAAATACCCCACGCCCCCCTTTTTCTTTTAGTTCCAGAAGTGGAACAGAATACTTGTGTGAATTTTGAAAAAGGAGGTTTATAATTACTTGCCAGGAGCCTTTCTTCCTTTGGATCAACAGCTGATTGAAAAATTAGTATTGTGATTAAAATGAAAAGTTGTGCCCAAAGGTGGTTCCCTTGATAAATTAAATCAGTTCTAATTATATCAAGGCAATTTAGCCAGTTTAGAATGGCTTATCATGAAGTCTTTTATAAATTCTAACTGTAGCATTGCTGCTGTAACGAAGCTTTTCAGGTTTTATGTTGGCATTTTGCAGATTTGAAAGGTTCACAAAAAACATAAGCACTTTGATATATTTCAGAATAGAGGCTGCTAGGAGATCTCATGCTGAAAATGTTGCCTTTTATGTCTGAAAATAGGAAGAGGAAAAAAATCCGATAAAACAAACCTTCTAATCCCCCAATGAATATTTTATTTCAAACAGTGTTGAGAAATGTTCTACAATTCTGCATTATGCAGACTACTTCAGTTAGTTTTAAGGCTATTAAACTCACCAGTGATCTAAAAGCAGTATTTCATGTTTAATTTCCTAGTGTTCCTTTTGGTAGGTCTAATTCAGCCTTGACACCGAGGGATTGTTCTTATTTTAAATACACTGCTTGGGGACGGGGGATTAGTTACCATAATACCAGTGCCGGGGAGATTATATGGTAAAGCCGCCGTCGACTTTGAAGGTTGGCTGACTGCTGCACACAGGAGTCAGGCCAGGCTGGCTTTTTCATGGCTGCATGTTAAATTTAACGGCTTCAAACAACTGTCTTGTCAAACAAGTCGGGCTTGTCTGACAGTCGGACTCTGAACCGCCCCGCGGGGAATTTTTGCCTTTGGAGCGTGGAATGCGACACTGCAAATCGCCTGGGGCGGATCCAGCTTTGGTTTTCAGCGAGGAAGGCTTCCCGGACACAGCTAGGAAAACGGTGCGAGGCTTTGCCCTGCGAGTTGTGCCTGTTTGCTTGAAGCTGGAGTAGCAATGGAGCTTACTGTTAAGTCTAAAAGCAGCGCATGCATAAATACATAAATAGTGTCACTTTGAAACCTTGCGTAAATGTGCCTGTGTTCCGCAGGGCAGGTCTGGAGGCTTGCAGCCCTGGGACTTCAATGCCCGTTTTGTGCACAATGTTTTCATTTCGCTTAGAGTAAGCTGTAAGCATTTGATAGTACCTGGCTTCCTATGAAATTTTAAAATGTTATTACTGGTGCAAAAAAAATCTTGTTGACCTTCTTGTATAGGCAAACTAAGTACTGAAAAAAATGACTGGATTAGAATGTTTCTTTGTCATTCATTTCATCAGCCTTCATAAAGAGTAGAACAAGCACTTGTAGTTTCTAGATAATCTGGTGTATCAAAGACAAGAGCCTGTCCCAAGTGAAGGTGGGTTTTGGGTATGGTTTCTTTTCACTTCATTGCCTTCCAGAATGTCGTATCTGTCAGAAGGGCATCCGAGGAGTCCTCCTCTCTGCTACTGGCTTCGTTTCAGCGTTGTTAAGTGCTGAAGTTGGTGTTAGCGTTGAGAGCTTCTCTCCCAGTTCGCCAAGTCTGAGGATGGCCTTGCTAGAGTTTATATATATATTGCAATTGTTAAAATGTTTGACTTTGTCGGAAACGTGCTGATTGTTTGGCAGCGTTAGGCCGTATTGCTGTGCATGCTGTGGACCAGTAGACTGGTTTTATTTAGCAACTTTTTTTTTTCGTTCTAGCATTGTACTAGCTGTGTTGGTAAACAGCAATAAAAACCGCTCTTCTGGATGTTTTATGTTTTTTTTGGTGTGGTGAGTTTTGGGTTTTTTGATTTGGGGTTTTTTATGTACCTGTTAGGAAAGCGGTACTGCTCAGGCCTGGCAGGCTTTCTTTTTAACGTATAAAGAGCTGCGACAACTGTTATTATGCCGAGAGGATGTTATGAAAGTGGAGGCCTAAAGGTGGTGTGTTGTTTTGCTGGTTTCTTTGCTTTTTTTTTTTGAAAACAAGAGAACCAGAAGTATTTAAGGAGGGGGAGGAACAAGGAAGCATCTTCACTTTCAGATGCTCTGAGCTACGTTGATTTAATAGGCTTAAAATACCCCCCCCCCTTACTGCAGGTGAATGACTGATTGTTGTTATAGCATTTTCACAGGCTGTCATTACGATGTGTTGAGTTCAGAAGCTGAAGCTTATGCTCTGCAGATTTGTGGCTTGCTTCGTAATGACCAACTAAAGGGCTTTTTACTTTTTTTTTAGATTAGATTCACACGTATCTTTACAGTGGCACCCTTAAGAGAGCCTTGTTTAAAACTGGTTGTTTCTGTTTAGTGCTATGAAGAGAAATGGCTCTTATGTTGGATTTTAGCTTGTGGGAATTTCAAGCCTTGGAGAAATTATCTTCTAGCAGTTTTTTTAAGACATGCAGTTTTTATATATGAATTATTAGTCAAATAAGACACTGAAATTTGTCTTGTGTAAAAGTTAGGCAAGTTTTTAGGTAAATAAATTAAATGCTTGTGACTTGGAAAGCTTTAAAGTTTCTAAAATCAATGTTTTTATCTTCTAATGATTGAAAAGTTATAACTAGTGAAAGGTGTTTTATTACCACTACAGCTTCTTTCTGTTTTACTGCTGTTGTACAAATAAAAAATTTCCTTCTGCATTTCTTGCTATCTCATAGGGCAAGTCTGCAGAGCGTGTGTGGTGGGGCTGGGAAAGAATACCAGTCTAAAATTGGTTTATCGCAGGTTGTCCTTGTGGTGTATTATCAAAACATACATTGCTTTGTAAGCTGTGCTTGAAGAGCACATCTTCAGCCAGCCCCACGGAGAGCTGTTTGGAGCTGTGGTCTGACATACAGCCTCCAGCTACCTGTCTGCAGAATGACAGCAAAAGGGTAGTTATGAAAGTGGGGGATAAAGGAACATATTCCGTAGGTTTCACTGCTTTTACTGGTAATAAGGCTTCTGAGGATTTCAGGTGGTTTATTATGGTCTGGCTAAGTGACACTGCTTCATGAGGGGGACTGCAGATATGATGGAGCAGCTAACAATTTACAGTGCATTATTTGGGGTTGCAGTTCAATGATATGTTGCTCTCAGTAGCAATGCAGATCTGCAGGATTGCCATTCCCATGGACACAATCTTCTGCCACGTGGTAACACAGATATTTGTCAGATTGCAACATGTACTGGCTTGGAAAGTCGATCTGGCATTGAAGAACACGAATGTATTCATGTTAAAATTAGGTCAGTTTGTTCTGCTGTTACTGTGGCTTGCCACTTCTACCATGAGAAAATACAAGATAGTTGAAAAGGTGGCTGGGAAGAGAACCCAACAGAAATAAATTCTGAAATCCACTGAATTTAAACTTCAGATTAAATGGCAGCAGTTGATCTCAAAACAAAAAAACCCCAACAGTTCAGTTCAAGGTAAAGAAGATGCTGGGTAGGAGAATTGCAGTGTACGTGGTGCACAGCTGATACCCGTTACTACTGTCTGTTTTTATTATGAAAATAGAAATTTAAACCAATGTAAAAAGACAGGTTTTTTTCTCCTAAACCATCATGCTTCTTGTTTGGGAAAATATACGATGCATTTGAAACATGTAGGCTAGTCTTCAGAAAGGTATGTATTTAGCTATGTTTTAGGAAGGGATGTTTTTGTGTACTTTTCCATGGGTAACATTTACCATCATAATTTTAATTTCTTAATACTGCTTCAGTTCTTGCAGCTTTCAACAGGTGACTGGTGCGTGGGGTCTGGGCTGATTGCTGCTAATACAGAAAAAGGAAAAGCTGGGCCAGATTCAAAGTTTAAAAGCTGTTTTTAACTTCTGTTTCTAACATCTTTGAAATAACTTACATGTCTTGATTCGTAGCAAAACTCTTAAATATTGGGTCACTTTTTCCTGGAATGACGTAAGCCTAGATTATAAGTCTTAATTTTTGTTCGTTTTTGGAAAGATGGCATACTTCTATCAGATGACTTATAATGGAGATTTGTTTCTTAGTGTTTCTTATGTAAATGCAGTTGCTGAATGATCTTGTTTACTTTTTTGCCTTGATTTTTTTTTTTAATTATTTTTCCCCCAAATGGTATTGTGTTAGTACTGTTGATTGTATGGAAATCTTCTAGAGTTGACTCAGGATGAGTCAACTATTGTGTAAGCTGTTTTCTAGTGGCACATACGAGTAGTGTTACCTAGTATTTGATAGCAAAGCTGATTATTTTAATAACTCTGAATAATATATAATTAATTGGCTGGCAGGGAGTTGAGGTAGAAGGGAGTTGGGTTAAAGAGTGTGCTGCAGGTAGTGATCAAGCAGTGTACTGCAGTTCTTGGTTTTTACCAGAACTGGGAGAGTTTTAGTGGCAAAGTGAATAGAGCAGAATGTGCGCTACGGGTACATGATTGCTTTTTCTTGTGTATTTTGTCGGCCAGTGTTCTCTCTTACTGATAGCCTTGCAAAGGCATTATAGTTTAGGGACGAGGTGGTTTAATTTAAATTTGAAGCTGATTTAGTCTGTCATTAACAAGTAGCAAGAAGACATTTAATCTAATTTTGTCTTTTGTCCTCCCCTCCCCCTTCTCTCATGCATAACCTTTTGTTAAAACAATTTTAATTAATTTAAAAAGTTAGATAATAATGGTATTTGCACAGCTTCCTTGATGGTACATGACCAAGAAAAACTTTGTTATTTTACAAAAGTTTACTGTCAACAGCTAGTGATGAGCCTCAGCTGTGTCAAGTGATTTTAATTTTAGAACACGAGTGGAATCAATTTAGTAATTTATTTTATATTTCAAGGATGACTTGTTCGTGGCAGGAGAAGACAAATCAGTTAGTTCAACAAGGGAAAGAAGTCAAATAGGTTCAGGTTTTGCACATGCGTGGGTATTATCATTAGATGCATGGACACATGCATGTGGCAAAGCTTCTGTTGGTTACTTAGCCATGGATGCTATTGCTTTGTCCTTTGCAGCCTGAGCTATATTGTAATTGCTAATATCATATCCTGATTTTCCTCATACTTATGATCCTGTAAAATAGCTTGCATGTAGCTAAAATAACTTGCTGTGAACTACGAGAAAGTTAAAGTTTTAAATATGCAGACATTTTTTAAAAGCCATAATGTCTGAAGACAGCATCTTCTGCTATTTCTAGCTTATCCTTTTAGGATATCAGCAAGTCTTACTTCTTACCCATCTTTTGGTTTGATTTTTCAAGGCGTTTGGTCTCTGAACCTGATAAATGTGTATTCTGTACTCTCCTGGTTGAGGTAATATGTCAACCTCTATAGCTTAAAACAATAGCTTAGAAATTTTGTATTTATTCTCTAGCTCAGTGGCTTGCTTCATTCTGTACGTTGCAATTTCATCTTGAGGATACTCAATAGATGTGTGTTAAAGATAACTGGTAGCTTAGTGCATATTAAACATGAGGGTAAGGCTATATTACACTTACAGGGCATAATATTTTTTGACAAGTTTTATCAGAAAAAGAGAGGGAGTGATGATTTAAAAGAAAACCATTGAAAGAGGTATAAAAGCAGAGATGAGAAGAAAGATTATGAAGGAGGGAGAGATTAGGAATGAAGTGGAAGAAGGGGAAATAGGACAATTAGGAAAAATAATCAAGACAATGCAGTAAAGACAGTGGAAGCAAATAATCAGGCAAGATAAGTATCCAGCTGGAGGTTTTATTTGACACCTGTTGTCACAGTATCTGGACGCATTTCATTTATAATTAATAATGATAATGCAGTGAATTGTGTCTGGATGTTTCTGACACTTCTTGCTTGAGTTAGGACGAGGTACGGGGAAGGGTAAAGTCTGGAATGAAAAGGGGACTCCAATGCTTACGCTCCGAGAAGAGTTCGCAGCACTTCAGATTCTGGATTTCCGTATTTATTTTATTCTGTTCCACCCCCCCACCCCCTCCGAGACTCTTTTGTGGGTAACTGGCACTGACAGCACTCTGTGTCACTCTTTCTTAGTAACTCTTTATTTTACATTGACATTGCCCCAGAATACTGTGTGTGTTAGTTACTCACAGATTGTTCATTGTCCTTAACACTGCACGGAAATAGTCTGTTATTTTGGAATACCTATGGTAATATAAAGGCAACAAGCAAAAAGGAGGAGAAACAGAAAAGGGAAGACAGAAGGATGAACAAAGAAGTTTAAAACTTCTGCAAAATTTTATAAAATGTGGAGTAGATATAGAAATAATTTAAAATCTGTAATATTTCAGGCAAGTATTTTAAAGTTATTTTGAAAATTATTTGTAACATAGGATGTGGGACTGCATGGATGTGTATTAATGGACATGACTGTACAGTCCATGTAGAGGAATGTGTTAGCTGTAGTCTGGCAGCTTGCTATAGAATATTAAGCAGCTTGACTTCTAAAGTGAGACTATCTCAAATGGTATATTTTGTCAGAATTTTTCTGTGCTAGTTTATGGTGGTCTAATATCTGTCCTCCGTGCTGGCACAGTACCCAGCCCTGAGGAGCTGCTGGTCACCAACAGAGTCTGTGTGCTCTGCTAAGAATAAGTAAGAAGCCTAAATTTAAATTCCTGTCTGTTTTATAGATATCTAGCATACACATCACAGGCTCTGCATTGTCTCTTGGAACACTTCATCTGGCTCTAATCTGCTGCTCACTGTGATATTGATCAATGAATGAAGCAAAAAGCAAATTATTTTGTGATTAGAATTGTCGTTGGAGTTCTTATTTCATAAGCCATAAAAAGTATTGTGTACTAACGTCTAAGCTATCAAGGATAGAAAATACTAGTAATTTTGTAAAGCTGGTATGTATTACTCTGGAGAGTAAGTAAAGATTGTTGGTGGGGGGAGAAGCTAAAATGCGTTGGTTGGCATTGTTACCAGGAAGTGGAAACACATGAACTAAAGAATAGAGCAAGAATGTCACATCAGCACAACATGGCTGAGAATTTCAAAGGACATATTTTTTTTTACTTTAGTTCTAAAAATCCGCTTATTCCCTGCTTTCTCCCAGTTGAAATGCATTAAAGAAAAGCTTTCCATTCAAGTTAGTACTACGGAGTTGTTGATGGGTGACTTTGAGTGTGATATTGCCTAATGTTCTCCTCTTCTTTTTTACAGAAAGATCCAGATTACCTGAAGCTCTGGTTGGATAATTTTGTTTCTAGCTATGAACAGTTTCTGGATGTGGACTTTGAGAAGCTGCCAACTAGGTTTGTAGAATTACAGACCTGTTCATCTTTGTTCAATATCTGAAACAGACCTGGCTGAGAGCCCAGTCTTTTTCAATGGCGAAACTGCCTTTAAACGAAAGAAGGATGCTTAGTTGTTGAGTGGCACTCCCATGCTTTTGAAGGTCAGGTTGGACTGGGAATGGTGAAACTAGGCAAATACTGATATTTGCATTATATCAAGAGACGACACAAGTATTCCCTTGTTCTTGCCTGCAGATATATAATGATTATTCCTTGTGCATTTTTTGAATATTCATTAAATGTTGCATATGAAATAGGCGTTGGTATCTGTATCAGCAATGACTGAATAGAAGTAAGATGTAGGTAAAGAGGTTTGTAACTTTATTTCAGGGATTGCTTTAAGATCAAGGATGAGATGAAATGCTTAATGAAAGATTTGGAAGTCTTAGCTGAGCACCTTTTAAAAATGAAAATATGCACAAATGACAGACTTTAAAGTGATTTCTTTGTTTGCATCTGTGAAGACTTCAGTTCAGGGCAAAAATATTGCTGACTTCATCCCTGTTGCTGACCACACGTTCTCAGGTATAATGATGAGGTGGTATTGAAGTCTAATTTCAGAGTTCTGTATTTACTATTTTGAATTTGTCTGCTGTGTTCAAAGGATTGTGTTTTCAAGACTGACTTTGCAAATGAGGAATAGGAACTTAGGCACTGGATGTTTTCTCTTGCTTTTGAGATGCTCGCATAAACCAAGAGTTTTAAGAAAAAACAAATGTTAGAGGATTTGCAAATCATGTGAACTGGTGTTAGTATTATAGCTGATACTGCTACTGGTGTTTGAATGCAAAGAATAGCTCTCCCTGCATGATGGCTGCAGTCCAAGCCCTGTTGAAATCAATGGAAATTCTTTAATGGGCTTTGGATCAGATCTTGTTTGAAGAGTAAGTGATAGCCTCTACTGTTACAAGGAAATGAAGAATGCTGCAACTGGTTCTCAGTGGATAAAAACTGATCTTCTTGGCTCTTTGTATTAAAATTTTCCTCATAATACCTATATGAATGCAAAATATATAGTGCAGTTACCAGTAAGCAAGACCTTCAAATTATTTCTGTGCTCTTTCAGAAGATCTGTTTTCTTTGCAGCGTCAGAATGCATCTTACTGTGCTTAGTTAAGGAAAAAAAGTTATCATTTGACACAGGTTAACATGCTATTTAATATGGAAATCTGAATAGTGGAAGAGAAGAGTATCTTGTGTTTTGTAATTTTTTTTTGGTTTATGTGTGTTCATGGTTTTGTTTTGGTTTTTTTTACAGCAACATAACAAAAGATAAAAACCAAACATGAAGCTTGATTGTGCAGAGCAATAGCAGCATCTTCATTGTGCTAAATGATGGTTTTGTGAGCGCAAAAATAGTGTATTTTTCTGAGGTTAATGACAGGATTAGTGATTTAGTCTGGAAGAATAGGCACATGTGGATTTAGACTCATTTGTGTAACAGACGTAGAGAAAATGTATCACAACAATGTAGGGATGAAGGCAGATCATTCCTGTGCTTTGATGGCTGGATTAAAAATTACACTGAGAGCAGATATTAGAATTAACAAAGAATTGCAGCTTCTGCCCTTACTTGCATTTGTGAGATAATCAGGCATGTGAAAAGTGACATGTTTCTTCGGGTTTGTCAACTTCTATTGCAGGCATTTACATTGTGGAACTGATACTACTGAGCCCATGAAAAAGAACAAGTCAGTCAGTGTGGAACCAGCAAATGCTGATTTCCAGTGACTCTTCTCATAGAGCCATAGGACCCTGTGGACTCAACTTTTTTTTACTGGAGTTGCTTATGTAATAACTACTTCTGTCTTTTGGTGTTGGAAACAATATATGATGCCAGCTAAAATGAGAAACTGAGTGGACTAATACTGTTTTTTTCCCCCACTAAGTCTTTGTATGCTTTACAGCTATATGTCAGAAAGACATTATGTACTGGAGGGCAAATGCCAGGAAGTAAAGAGAAACTGTGTAGGCAGAAGAAAGCTTGTGCAGATTGCTGGACAAAACTAACCTTTTGGAAGACAGATGTGAAGTTTTGTGTCAATGTAAAACATCTGTGGGTTTTTTTTAGCATCCAAGAAAACACCACTTAAAAAAATGTATTGAAACTATTAGTGTTTGGGTTTTTTTTTCCCCTGAAAGAAGTGCTCTTAATTGGCACTGTCACTTGCTGATTTAACTGATAAGAGTATTTCTTCTGTAAATTAGAATACATAATTTCCTGAAATCTGCATTGGAAATCTGAAAGATGCTACATAGTGCAGAATTAGGATATCTCTCAATATAGAGGATGAGTGTATCCAGTGATATGATTAGACTGTATAAGTAGAGCTTATACAGTTATGCAGCTTATAAGCTTATACAGATTCAGTTCTGCCTCCATCTGTGTGCATCTGCTTTATATTTTTAAGTGAAATGGTTCAGTAATGGTGTTTTCAATGATATTACTGAAAATGTGAGGTGATTTTACTGAAAAAGTGAAAATAGCTATGCTGATGGCTTTGAGCATTGAGTGCAAAAGATCAGTGCACCTGTCTGTTCTTTCCCTAAAAATATTTATTCATCTCATATCTATTTACCATGAAAAGGGTAGCAGCTTTACCAGCTGGTGGGAGATTGTTTTTCCCCCTCATTGAAGGAGAGGAATTGTTGTTTGGTTTAATACTTTTAGAAACCACAAAAGCCTCCAGAGTGTTGTCGTGCTCGTTTTCTGCTTTTGGTTTGCATGATCTCGAGTAAAGGAGCTTAAAGGAAACTCGTTCAAAGCACCATAGAAACCGTACTTTGTTAACTCATTGACTTCAAACACACATAAAAAAGATGCGGGAATCATGATAGGAATGCTGATTACATGGTTTCATGGTTGTTGAAAAGTAAAGCCTGCTTTTCTACAGCACTTTGTTCCAAAGTGCTTACCACTGGCAGAGGAGAGGTTGAAAGTCGCGGTGTGTGAGTTTGAGCTGTAACAGTTAAATTAGTTCTAAATTGTATTCACCTACCTTTCAGACACCTGAGATGGCAGTTTATATTGCTGCATAACCATGTTAATGTAAGGCAAGGAAATTTCAAATAAAAGAACCCAAATGTGTCAAGGTCTTTCTCATATTTTTGAGGTAGGGTGCCACCAGTGAAATAACAACGTGAGTTAAAGTATGATTTTTGAGATTTCCACCCCCACCCCCCTTTTGGAGTACTTAGTTTACACATCTAGTCGTGTTGGGAAAAATTGCTACTATGCATCCACAAATTTAACTTTTAGATTTCTGTGGTGATACAGTAGTCATTTACTCTGGGGTGAAAAGAAATTTGGATATCTATAGTATATTCAGTTTGAGTAATCCCGATTAGTATTTGTTGTGCCAGTCTTGCAGAAGGCAGTAAATTTTCATGGGTTGTGCAATAGCACAGACAGGCAGCTGCTGCAGAGAAAACATTTTTTGGGATGTGAGGCATGAAGGGTATGCTGTTTGCTTTCTTGTAAAGCATTTTATGATCTTACTGAAAAAGACTTGTAGGCCATTTTAGGGAAATTACTTCTGGATGTATGATTTCAGCTGTCAAAAATTATGGTCTTTCTAATATGGGGATGGTAAATTATCAGGTTATGAGGAGCCATGCTCATAGTCCCAGAGGGTATGGATCTGTTGGCATCTTGAGGGGTGAAGCTGCTGTCACAGAAATTAAAATTTATTTCTTGGTAGTTGTGTTGGAAAAAAGCAGTTACTCTTAGTTTTGTGGTTACTGTCTCTATCAGTTTAGAGCTTAGGCCCTGTAAAATTTGTGTTAGAACTTTCTGTATCCCTTGAGGTTCTGAAGAGGAAATTGTGCAACTCTGAAGAGGCAAGGGAATGAACAGTATTTGCTCCTCAGTATACGTATACATGTAGGTAATGCTTGTTTTCTAGCACATGGGAGCTTGCTGTCCCTTATCCATGTCTAGTTGTTTTACTAAATTGGGTCTCAGTTTTTCCCTTCTATATAGGCTTCCTTTTTAACTTTAGAAGCTAAACAATGTATAGTTCCCCATTTCCCTCAGATAAGTGGTATCACAGTGTTTAGTGTCAGTCCTTGCATTTCTCCACAATTTTTCATGCTTACCCAGATGTATGTATGCAAGTGTCGTATTAGTGAGTTTTTGAGCCAGCTGAATTTTTTGTTTGTTGTAATTTCACCCCTGGCTTTGGCTATGTTGAAGGTTTTTGTAAGCTGTAAGACTCTTGCTTGTGTCTTCCTGTGTAGAGTTCATAGAGAATGTGTCAGGATAAACAGCTGATGCTAAAGGCAAACAGTCTTCAGCATGTGCAACGGTGGATAAACAGCCTGCATCCCAGAGAATGTTCTGACACATCTATGTATTTCCATACTGTTGCTGAAATTGGTTTCTATATGACTGTTCTGGAGCATTGGATTAGCTACTGGTTTTGTTTGTGATTTTTTTTTTCTTTTTTCTTTTCTTCTTTTGGTTCTCACTGGTGCATTTCTAAAAATGTTTCAGTTTAGCAAAAACAGTAGGGAAGAGTACCTAACATTCTTCAGGACTGTGTCTGGCCTTGGTACAGTTGTTACATTTAACACCAACACAACAGTCCTTTTTTGTCTCCTAAAAATAATTAGATAGCAGAAAAAACCTGTTTGCTAGGTTAATGATATCCAGAAACTAATAAGGATGGGTCAGCTTTTCATGCAAAATCAGTGTGCCAAGGGTCAGCTGGATTTTTGAGAGCTCGCTCTGCTGCACATTCAGACCCTGATTTTTGAAGTCTTCCTTTGTTTAATCTTATTGTGAACAGCTTTCTTTTTGTATTTAATCTGATTTTATATGACTTTTGTAATTCCTGTAAGACAGACATGAGGTTCAGTGTGGATGAATACCAACTGGGTTTTGGTAACTTTTTAATAATTGTCGTCTTATTACTTGGGCACTTTTAATCTTCAGTGTAAAGTTGAAAATGTTCCCCCTGTGTTTAGTTTTCATGTTCCATTCCATTGTGGCCATCCCTTTCCTTATTTAGGGATTTCCCAGGCCACCCATTTACCTGCTGAAGATCATGCAATTTCTCTGTGGCAATTAAGGCAGATCATTGCATGGAGGAGCATTTAGGAATCCACTTAATGAATTTTTAATGCCTTTTTTTTTAATGCAGTTCAAGCTGGCATGTTGCCACCAGGCATTTGCTTGTGGTTCATGAGAAAGTGTTTGTGAGCCATCAGTTCAGCAACCTTTCTGATAGAGGTTTAGTGGAATACTACATGAGCATGTTGAAATTGACTTGGTAACATCATTTGCATGATTAACAATTTTGTGTGTGGTTTTTCTCTTCAGGGTGGATGATGTTCCTCCAGGAATATCACTGCTTCCTGATAACATTCTTCAGGTCCTCAGGCTCCAGCTGCTACAGTGTGTCCAGAAAATGTCAGATGGACTAGAAGAGCAGCAACAGGCTCTGTCACTTCTACTAGTGAAATTCTTTATCATCCTTTGCAGGTATTTGTTCTGATTGTTACCTCAGCAAGGCTGTTGTTCTGTTCAAGAAATCTTGGTGCAGCCTATAAAGACTCGAATGACACATACAATGTGATTTGACACTTTCCAATAGAAATAGAGAAATACCACTTCTCACAATCTCAGAAATAAAGGGAGAGGAAATGAGGGGAGCAAAGCAATCATCTTAGCAGTAGTGTTTGCCATGAGAAATTGAGTGGAAGGGGATTAAACACTAAATTCCTTGTAATTACCTAAGATATATCAAAGGGAATTGAAGATATGGTGTACCTGGTATAAGAAATACTTTTAAAAGAAAAGACACACTCTAACAAGTGTTGGATATGAAATAACTCGAGAGAGAATTGTACACGGAGAACTTTCACATTCTTAAAGTGCTTGTAATTCCATAAACAGCTTAGGAAACTGACTTATTACACTGCTAATGCAACTGACTTCCTTCTGAAGCGTGTGCCTTATTTTGTAATTCTGTTGAAGCAGGTGAATAAACTCTTTTTAGGGATCTATTCCTCACTGTTTCTTCAGTCTTCTATTATAAATTACAGTGAGAGAAAGGGGAGAAGATATAATAGGGAATCTCCTTTTCTGAGGAGTATTTGAAGCAGCTTTTTTTTTTTTTTTTTTTTTTTTTTTTTTTTTTT
>Ga0065711_1004800_pt1 | contig 24628 bp, 16 predicted proteins | sample Hoacrofraction12_FD_59098 | JGI IMG/M metagenome (GOLD analysis project Ga0065711, IMG submission 59098) | Hoatzin crop microbial communities from Cojedes, Venezuela - Epithelial fraction 12 v2 (version 2) | ecosystem: Host-associated > Birds > Digestive system > Esophagus > Crop | place...
GAATATCTCCAGAGAAGGAGACTCCACAGCCTCCCTGGGCAGCCTGGGCCAGGGCTCCGTCACCCTCAGAGGGAAGAAGTTCTTCCTCATCTTCAGCTGGAGCTTCCTGTGCCTCAGTTTGTGCCCAAAAACAAACGAAAAGTACCTTTTTTTTTTTTTTTTTTTAATAAACGTTCCCAAATGCTGCGTGCTTCCCAGGATCTCAGAACGATGCAATTAGGCAATTTTAAAGCTCGTCGAAGCCGCAGACAGCGCAAGGCCAGACAGTCCAGCGCAGACGTAGCGCGACAGAGTGAGCGCTGGGGTTATGAAAGGAGGAGATGTGCACAGCAGGGAACGGAGCGGACTGCGGGCAGGGGGCAGGAGGGCTGGAATTCCTTCAGCAGGCTCCGTGGTTCTTCAGCAGTTGTATCTAGCTGCCTGCTCCGGCTGCGTGTGAATTTGTCTCATTGCTCTCTAGGGTGGAAAGCTGCTGTTTCCCTGCTGCTCCTTCCACACAGCCAAGCGCCCTGCTTTCTGTTCTGCACTCAGGCTTGTTCCTCTGCTCTCTGTAAATTCACACGATGCAGGCGCGGGTCTCATCAGCCATTAAAACCTGAAGTCGTGGTGGCCTGATGATATTTGAGCAAATAAACCCAGTGAAGGTGATTTTTTGGCAGAGGTTTGTCCACGAAAGACCACTGTAGCCCTTGGGTCGCTCCCTGACCGTTCAGCTGCTGGACAGGCCCGGGCAATACTGACTGGGGCCCCATTTGCTTTATTGTGGCACTCGCGGGCATCAGAGCAAAGGGTCTTTGCCAGCTCAGACTCCTGAGCCTGTCTGATGAAGCTGATATTTGTATTTTTGTGTAAAGCTGTCTGCAAGGCAAAATAAATCTCTTACTACAACATGTGCTCTTCCGCTGGGACCCTTTCAAGGGACGACCTGCTTTCAGAAAGAGCTCCAGGCTGGTGCTGCTGTTCGTTAGCAAAGTGTCATCGGGCATTCTGGGACCTGTGACAGCCCAGGAATATCTGATCTCATTTCTTAATTTTAGTTATTGCTATGGTAGTAAGGGTGGCAATCCAGAGCACTATTTAGCATTGGGAAAGGGAGAACACATTTGCCACTTTGCTTGTAATAATTTGGATTTCTTCAAACGATAGACAGGGTGCTAACTGGAGTTGCACAGGAGACCTCTACAAATGCTATTAATTTCTTTTAATAAGTTAGGAGGTTATATGCAGAGAGGAAACAGAAAGTACAGAGGTATTTGTGTAGAATATTCATTTTTGTACTTGAAAATCTTTCTGCTCCAGCTCAGGGACAGATGGCACTCCCTGTTCACCTCACTGGGGGAACTCAGGGTTTAAATAAGGCTTCTCTAGCTGCTTAAAATTTCTTGGCAGTTATTACCTTGGTCCTTAATTGCATTCATTTCCCTGTGGAGATTCCTTTGAGAGAGATTCTCCATTACGTGGCTGCTGGGAGATTTACAACAATTTGCATTCTTCCCAATTAATTTCAGACTCAAATATTGACTCATTTTGGGAATGAAGTGATAACAGGACTGAATTTCTGGTTTGGAGAGTTGGATATATGTACCATGGGGTATTAATCGGTATAGAGTATTAATTTGTGCCCCGTTGGATGACTCGGTAATGTCTGCTGTCTAGAGGAGCTCTCCAAGTTTTTGCTTCAGAAGCAAATTGAAAGGAATAATGTGATGATGACTTAATAATGAAAATGTCAGAGACTCTTTAGCTCGTGATATGAGAAGCTGGTGAAGAGTACAGGATCTGAATGCTGGAATTAAACACAGGCTGAAGCACAAAAGCTTGTAGATGGTGCAAGATAAACCTCCTTTTCTCCATGTAAGCCTAAAATATCACATTATGAGCACTGGGTTGCGTGTAGTGGTACAAAGAAGGTTTCAATGGCTGTCAAAGTTTGTAACAAATCCAACCTGATTTGGATGCAAAATGGAGCCCCAAAGCATTTTCAGGCTCGTTGTTAGGACTCCTTCTGTCTGTATCGGCTTCTGACCAGTCGTTTGCCAGCGCTGTTGAAAGGAGACACCAGTTTGAAGTTACAGCATCGCGTGGAATCCCTGCTTTAGTCAGGGAGCCCAATATTAGGGCTTTCCTCAGTACCACTCTCCAAAAATAAACTGCCAGAGTACCTTTTCAGAAAGCAAGTTTCAGGAATGCTGTGGATCCCTGTGATGATGTCCTCCAGGCTTTCCCTGCTGCCGTCTCCTGCGATGGCGAAAGCTGCTGCGCTGCGCTGCCGTAGCTCCTGGCAGGTTTTGCACCGGTGTGCTCGTACCCAGCGGGTCCTCGTGTTCTGAGAATTGAACAGATTCTTTCGTTTCATCAGAAATATTGTTAATATGTTAAAATGATGTTAATAATTTGCCATAGCTTATTATAGAGGGCTACTGTTCTACCCAAAAGGATTGTCTAGTCAGGCCTTTCAGCCTTAATCAGCTGAGAAATGCCGGCTTTTTCGACTCGTTCCGAGAAATAACGCCTGTCCATAAAGGAGGAATTCAGCCTGAGGTGAAGGTACTTTTTGGAAATCGTATTGCTGTTAGCCAGAGTGTGCTACATATCTGGAAGCAGAGCCTGCAATATCAGTTAAAACACAATGATTTGTATCTTTTTCTCAAGGTGTCTTAAAATTTGTCTATAATGCCGATTTAACTTTTCAGTAGGACATACCTGGTAGTCTGTGTGTTACAGATTGAAAGGGGGTTGCTTCTTTAGTTTTCACTAGCAAGTTTATTTTCCTCTGTAAATTTTTTTAAATACATAGCTGACAGAAGTGTATAATCCCCAGAGCGTCTGTTCCTTCAGGGTGCTTCCATTCAGCATGCTACAGGTGCTCGGTCAGAGAAAGCAGTTGCAGCAGTAGAGGAGGCAGCCAGAAGATTAACAAGCCCTTAGAAAGCAGACAGAAATGTGTGCAAGTGCCAAATCCGGATAATGGCAAAAGGATGAATAACCCTGTCTAGTGGATATATGAACTCCCAAGTATTACTTACCTGTAGATCTTTGGAATGTAATTCCAGCACAATTGTAGTTTTGGCTGGTTTGGAAGTTTGGGGCCAGATATTCCCATAAAGGGAATCAAAGCAACCACAACAGCTATGTGTGTCATTTTATATATATATTTTTTTAAAAAATTAAATAAACAAGGAAAAAAACTGGAAATGCTTATACATAATATAAACATAGATCAGCAATGATCCATTAGATCCATTTCCAGAGTCTTGATGTCAGGGCCCTGAGGGCACCACCAAGCTCTGCAACCTCTTCTCCCATCTCCGGGTTTTGTCTGATGTGATGCTGGCAGGTGATGTGGGGTCAGGCTGCTGGGAAAGCAGCTAGCTTGGGAGAAGGGGCTGCGAGAAGCCTTGCTGGGGGCTTGGCCCTCTAGCTGGGGAGCCAGATTGAGCTCAAGCCTCAGCCTTGGTCCTTGTTTGAGCTGTGATGCGGGAATGCCCTGTCTGGCCACGTGCCTTGCTGATCCTGGCTTTGTCTTCGTGACTTGACTTCCTGACTTGGTGCCATGGAGGTGCCTCATCATTGTGAGGTGTCTGGAAGTCACGGGACTCTTGGCTGAGCACGGTTAACATCAGCAGACCCTCTCGGCTCCAGTTGCACTGGTACCGTGGTGCTGACCCCTTCTTGGTGAGGACGTTGCCCCAACCAGTGTTGCGGTTGCCCTTAGCTCCCTGCAGCCTGACTTTGCCACTCCTTGACATTTGGTAATATCTCTTCATTCATCTGCTAAATATCAAATTGCAATGAGAAAGCACCCCTTAGCACCTCAAACAAGCTAACTAACTTGTATTTGAGATGGAGGCAGGGTTGGAATATGGTGAGAAAATGTGACATCCTGGTCAGGAGTTTTTTGAACACTTAGCACCTTCTCCAGTCGCTTGGTATTTCTCTCACAACAAGATAGGAAGTACTTTGTAGGGATATGGAAAATGGAAACTTAGAAAATTTGGTGGTTTTTAACTGATGTCAAAATACTCCTGCCTATTATTGCTTCCTCTTAATATGTTTGCCAAATGCAGCACAGAGGTACCTCTAACAGAGACTCTGGCTCAAACTGAGACATTTGACACTGCAGGAGCTGTGTATCCTCACAAAGAGACTTTACACGCCAAGATTGCTTCCTTTCCCATCTAAAAGGCTGACAGAAACAACTGATGAAAAAATAAGCCTATTGCCACAAATAGCAAACTTTTGTATTAAGGCTTTTATTAGTACGTTTCATGTAGCATGTTGTTATACTCCAAGTCTGAGCATTTTTGAGGAGCTTTGACTAGAAAATAGGGACAGAAAATCTCAGGTTCCAGGTGAGAGGGAGTGGGAAAACAGGGGAAGGGACTGGGCCTGTGGAAGAGAGGGGATGGGTAGGAGCACAAGAGGATCAATGGAAAGCTCTGGATGGTTAGAAATCAGAGTACTCCATAGCTCAGCAACCTTTATTATCTTTATTTCCTTTCAGCCCCCCATCAGTGCATCATTCTGGTTCTTCATGCATCACATGGTGCCATTTTGCAAGAGCAGCTTTCTCCTGTGCTTCCAGCACGTGGAATCGCAAGCCTCTGTGGACTCTGAGAAACCGGACAGCATGGCACAAAGGGGCTTTCTGCAGGCACTCCTTTACAAAAGCAAAGTTAGGGCTTTCCTGCAGGGAAACCATCTCTTCCGTGTGCTTCAGGGCTGAGATAACACTGTGCTCTCTGCAAACAAATTATCTGTATTGATCTGTCCTGTTAGGCGTGCCTGCCAACATGTCATTAACTCCTTGCCACAGCCAGAGGAACCGAAGATCTGTGTAACTGAGAACATGAGGTCAGTGCATCCTTCATACCAGTATCTCGTTCCCCTAAGAGCCCTGTGCAATTCAGTACTCCTTTTGCTCTCTTCCCAGACCATTTCACATTCAGCCATGTAGAGAACCTGCTGCACCTATTCCAGGAGGTAATAAAGCGTGCCTTTGGAGCGGCAAAGGTTACCAGATGCAAGTTAGGCATGGCTACTGGTTAAGTTTTTATATACAAGTAGGGTAGACAACTGTAACAACTAGAAGGAATTTGGTGTGAAAAAACCAACCAAACAAAAAAAGTAGTGCAAATATTAAAACTTGTTTCTGGTTTCTGCAAAGGATGCACTTTGTACCCAATTTTGCATTAAAGCTGGGCTGAAAAGTTCGTGGAGAAACATGGTCTCCCCTGCTTAGCATATTTCCTGGAAAAGTCTGATCTCTGTGCTTGCTTGTCTTTTGCCTAAATCTTTAAAAATAATTGTCTTAATACTGTCTTGATACACGGTATTCCCTAACATAGTTTCTTTTTTTATCGCAGGCTAACTGCATTCTTTTTTTTTAAGGGGAATTTGAAAAATGTTCCAATCAGTTCCTGAGGTTTAGCATTCAATGTTGGTTTAGAAGACAGTAACCTGTCAAAATTAATTTTATTTATCCAACAGGGTAAAAAACTTCTTCAAGGAGTGGAGAGGGGCATAGTTTCAGAGGCTGCTGCTCATTGTCCTCTCAGGAACTCTTAAAATTGCAGAATGACCTCTTTTGAAGTTCTCCAGAGTGTTGGATTTAGCATATCTCTGAATGTTTCCCTTCAGCTGCCTACAAAGCTCTTCCACTTGATCCCTCCTCAGTATCTTCCTTTTGATGTGGTTCTTCTGTAGTATTGGTGTTTACGAGGCCTTTTGCATTTTAGTCGCTGCTTCTAGCTGGGTGAATGTGTCCTCTTGAGCCTGGGAAGAGAGAAAAAGGAGGTACTGTTCCCCAAGTCTTGCAGTCACTCGCGAGCTTGCACCAAATCGTTACCTACTCACCCTTCAGAGGTTTCGAAGGCTGGGAGGACCGTCTGAGATTCCTGGTGCTGTATGCAAAAGGATATGGTACAGAAAAGACCACAAAATCAGAAGCAACAAAGGGAAGTCTTAAAATAACATGCTGTTCAGCACTGGAATTCTTTGCCCCAAGGAACTGTGGGTGACAACAGTTTACACAACTGAAAGGGGACATTTGGCAGGGTAATAGAAGAGAAATGCAGTTGAAGGTTGCTAACCACAAAGGATGCCCCTGAGCCACAGATTGTTAGAAACTGGAAGAATATTGCAGAAGAATGTCTCACCATGTTTGTTCCAACACTTCTGCTCCCCCATAGACAGGTATTTCTGGCTGTTGTTGGGTACTGGCAGAGACAGACCTGTGGTCTGACCCAGGACAGTGGTCTAATGTTCCTGAGCAAGTAACCATCTTAACCAGAGCAAGAGGGTGGGGTGTTTATTTTTGGCTTGGGTTCTTTTCTGGGATGGAAGGTCAGAGGCCAAAATGGGACATAAAGAATGAGGGTCAGAAGTTCTTCTGTAAAGTGTTGGGTTTTTCTTATTATCAGAACTTCCAATACCAAATGTGCTTGGGTTCTTTAAGCACAGCATGTCTCCCCATTTCATCTTACCTGCTTTCCCCTCTCTGATCTAAACTCACTGAACTATCTAGAGAGTCCTGGATTCCTTTAAGCTAACTTCACGTACCTAGTAAAGAATCTATATTTGGATCAAGGTCACCGTAGGGTCCCTTTGCAGTCAGTGAAGAATGCTAGGCACCTCCAGTGGGTGATTCATATCATAGGTGGGCTGCATCTCCCTCAGGAAGCATGAATTAACGATGTTGGAAGCCTAACATGACCTTGTTTCTAATTTAAGCACAGCAGCTAAGCATCGAACTTGTCAAGGCCTCAAGTTAGGTAGGAGCAGAACTTACTGTCCTTGTACCTTATATCCTTTTAGAGATTTATTGTGTGCGTGTGTCGTGACAAGTCATCAGCTGTTTCAGACTTCTAATCCACAGAAAACGTCACAGCTGTTGTGACATGGATAAAAAAATCAAAATCTACAATAAACAAAAATAAAGGACAGATGCTTAAGGTTCTCCATTTCCAGATAGTTTTCATGTACACAGAACATTATCAGGATAGAACAAGTTTAATAGGCAGAATAGAGCATACTTAATACTATTAAAAATCAGCATTTTTGCACTATATAGCCAACAACACAGGTCCTTCTATAGAACGTGGCTACTCATTCTTCATTTTCTAAGTACAGGAAGCCATAAGGATTTTATTTATTTTCCATACTATTGTTATATCTATTTCCATTGGAATTCTCTTCTGATTTAGTAATTGAGCTAATTTTGTACACAATAAAATGTCGTCATGATAACTTAGTTTTGCATCTTCCTAGGAAAGAAAAAGCAGATGCATAAACGAGGTTTCCTGTAAGGAGTTTAATAGACTGTGATTCTTAAAAATTAGCACTTAACAATTCTTACTTGTAGTACACACAGAGTCACAGGACAGTTACCGTGGCTTTCCTTTTGGAAGCAGGCAGGAATTTACAATAGTGCTTCTACACAGCAGCAGAACTCTAGAAACTGTTACTATGAATTTTGCTTTTCTTCTCAAGAATTTCATTAGGTGAGCAAGAGCGGTTTTGAGTTCTCAGTTTTGGCAATATTCACACAAAGAGCATGAGAGTTAAATGCTGTTTCTCAAGATTTTACCAATTCCGTTTTCATGTTATGAGGGGATTATTCATATCTATACTTTGTGCAGTGTTTTCATAGGTGGTTTATCCAAAGGGATTTTTCTCAGTGATGCTGTCCTGTTTCTTTTGTCTGGAATGTTCAAGTATTCTCATTTTGCAGATGAAAAGACTCCTGTTCAAGTATCCTCAGATTTATACACCGAGGCTTATCCCTGTTTCTTCACTGGTGTTGGTCCTTTCTCTTGAGGTTGTCCTAAAGCACCAGCTGGCACAGGGCTTCACAGAAACGCTAGCGGTCGTGCTACAGCGATTATCTGGGAAGACCGTGTCAGGGTCCACTCCGGTCCCTCCAGAATAAACTTCTTTAATGTGTAGCAGTGACTTTTCATCCCAGAAGTAACCTGTCACAAAACGGAGCACAGCCTCAGTGGACCCCAACACAGGACCAAGAGATCACAGCCTTGACTGTCCGTTGCCCAAGTTGATATATGTGGTGGTGCAGTATGTAAAGAGATAACGGAACTAGATACCTGTCTCTGTGCTAGAAGCAACGCCGTTTCCTTAGCCTGGTACTTCACTTGGCCACTTTATCGGTTCATTTGGACACAGCTGAGGCGTGTTAGAGCTCCAACCTGTCAACAGAAAAATCCTCTCCTAGAAAGCCACAAAAAGCAGGATCAGTTCTGACTGCCCCAGAGCTGTTCGTGGACCTTCCTTTCCAGCAGTCCGTTCTCAGTCACGTACTGAGCCTGAAGCTGGGACAGAAAGAGTGAACAGTCTTTTTATCCATTAAATCACAAGGGAGCTTGGGGAACAAGAAATGTTTGGCCAGCTGTGAGTATGGCCAGGATGACGATATCCTGAACAACAATCGGAAGGGACTGGAACCACGGTGTTCTGTCTCATACTGGAGACAGCAGTTCTTAGTTTCCACTGGTTTTCAGCAACTTGGGATTCTCCGAAGGTCTTCTCTTCCAGCACTGACTCAGCTTCACCCGGCTTTAGTTGGAAGGCCTGATGGCAGCTCAGCCATGGCCCGGGAGTAATGCCAGCTCCTCTTAGCATGCCTTGGAATTGTGTGTGAACACCAGGAGAAACACATGTTCCTGTACAGCTCCCGGAAGGAAGACTCACCAGCAAAGGCTAATTATAAATCACAAAAATAGAGCTGCAAAAGACCTCGCCGTGTCATTCAGTTCATCACTTTGCCCAAGGAAGATACAAGTATATCTACCTCATTCAAAACAAACAGTGGTACAGCCTGTTGAGAAACCCTTCCAGTGATGGTGGCAGGCACACAGCCTGCCTTCCTACCTTCTGGGAGCGTTCTTTGAAACCTCTTCCCGTTGCGAACACCGATGGAAACCCAGTGATTACTGCAGCGTGGTGAAATCAGCACCACATTTTCCTTACAACACTTCTTCTGTAACAGCAGACTAATGTGCATTCAGATCAGTGAGATGAAAATGGCCATTTTATTGTTAAGTAACTTTTATGGTTTAGAATTATGAAGATTTCCACAGATGCCGAACAGGATGTTGAAAACTCTTTCAGACCCTGACTATTCTGAAGCTCCTATCTCACCCGCTTGCTTCTCCTCTTTAGAAACCGAAGTGTTCTCTTGCAAGCAGAGAGAGAAACTTCCCATGGGAAAGTAACCAGTCTTTGTTAGAGTAACGGGAAATGAAGGTTTCTCTGTGCGTTTCTGTAAGATGCTGCTGCCCTCTTAAAGAGTGAGAAACTTTCCACAGAGTATTTAAAAAAAATGGAAACAAAGATGATCTGTGGTGTCAAATATTAATTAAATGGACCAGTCTCCTGCTTTTTCCCGGGAAAAGACTCTCGCTGTAATGTGTCTCTTGCTGTAGCTCTTGTTTCACCAGTGAAGCACAGCTGTTGCACAAGAAAGCTGCTGCATAAAATGTGGGATGCTACCGAACAGAGCAGTATCTGCTTCCTTGAAACAGCTTTTCGACACGCACCCTGTGTGACTGTCTATGTGATATGGCTCAGCTCATTAAGTAGTGGCAATAAATTAAGAGAATAGAAGTTAGTTTGCTAACTTTAGCTCTAAGAAAGAGCTAAACATGTCCTAATTTAAATCTATTTATGCACAATCTGTGCTGACAGAGACAATGTAAGATTTTTTGGAGGGGGAGGGTGTCCTTGGATTCAGAATCCAAAGACTGCTATGTCACCATATTATTTTCTTGTTTATTAAAATGAAAGGTAAGAATTTAGATAAATCTCCTTTGCTTCATTTTTTCTTCACGATTTTCTCTTATTTTTCCTTTTCTCTTTTAGCAAATAAATATTCTTAAAGACAGCTATATCCATTTCATTTGCATGCCAGCTAGAAGAAAAATAGCCTTCCTTCCTCTCATATTTCCATGTAATTTCTCTTTAGAATAATTTTTTTTCTCTCTTTGTGTCTTTATTCCTGGAAATTTTATTGCAAATCAGTTCTTGAAATCCCCCAAAGAATGTAACATTCCAAATAGGAAAAAAGAACTTTCTGTAATGATAAACGTCTTCCAAAGAGATTTCTTTCTATGAGAGCATAAACACAGAACCTTTCATCAGCATATTAAAACTCGGATCCGCATATGCCCCTGAGCCTGTCATTATTCATAAAAATAATGAAGCCTTAACATATGTCATGGCTATGCACTCCTGATTTCCTTTCCAATCATCAGCACTTCAGGCACTGGCGGTACCAGCAGTGCTTCAGCTGTGAGCGCTTGGAGAGAAGTGCTGTTTGATTTGGTCGGTGATTGCGCAGTGCCTGCCACCGCCTGATCTGGGTCGACGGCTTAGACTCAAAGAGACCGACGCACAGAGTAAATCGCAATCAGAAAACCACTCCGTTCGTCTGAGGCTGCAGACCCTCACCCCGTTCTGCGCCGGCGTCTGAGCAGTTAGATGGAGATGCTCCTGGGGACGGAGGTGACCCTTGGCCCAGCAGCTTCACCGCATTGGAGCGCGGAAAATGATGAAGTAAGAAGCGTGGCTTGTCTTTTCTTCCCAGGACGGGTTGTCTTGTAGGGAGGCACCACAGAGGGCCTCAGGAGACGCTGGTTCAGTTTCTGATCTCTTCTACAGATTTCTTGCAAAACTTGATAGAAATCCTTCGTTCTGCCTTTGTCTCAACATGAAACTTCTAAAAAGCAGATTTGGGCATTTTCTTCTACTCTGATCTTTTTTAAGCACTCATGGATGATTCTAAACAGGGAGATTAGCTTTGTTTGCCAGAGTCTAACCTGCTGGGAGTCCAGTATCAGTGGGCATGTTGGGCTGTACTGTAGTAGAAATTGTGGAAAAGTTAGTGATTATTAATCACTCAACAACATAATTCAAGGTTAGATCTATGCTCAGCGCTTTACAAATAGATCAGTGAGACATATTTCTGACCAAAGAATGATCTTTAGAAAGTTATGATATACAGTATCTAGAGTGGAGTGACTCAGAGTCATAACTTTCATTAATGATTTATTTACCAAAAATGCATTTATTCAATAGTCACAATTCCTCACTGATTTGGCTGGGAGTTTAAAAGCGGAAAAAATAATTGGAAGTACAAATATGCTGCATTTCATTGTTTTCAAACAAGATGTTTCAATTTTTGCGTTCAAGATTATTGTAAAGTTGCCAAGATTTAATTTTAAATAAGGATTAAAGAATGAAAGATAACACGTCTGTTCTGGTCAGCCAAAATATTCAGTCGTTGTGAATTATTTCTTTTACAATCTGTGTTGCTGAAGAAAAAAAAAATTTAGTTTAGCCCAGGAAAAATGTAAGGTAGCAGACACTCGGCTGGTCTGGCTTAAAACAGGCAATTAGCGTTGAAGCTGACATATGTTGTTGGTTGGACTATCTAGCTGGCTGGATGTTCTTGGATTTATTTATAAGCTAAACTATTAAGAAACTGCCTCTACGGATTTCCAGAGCTTCATTGCCATGAATATAAGAGCAAATGTCAAGAACAGGGCCAACTTTCTCAAATAAAAAAGGGTCTCAAAATGTATAAGGAGCTGTGCTATTGTCCATGTTTACAATTCAGTGGGGTTTTTTCGACATATTTTAATATCAAGGATGAATTGGATTCTCATTTAATATAGTGTCATGTTCCATATAAAAGACGAGCTGGTAATAACACGATACTGCAGTTTATTTTCATATTCCTGTATTATGTAGCGTTTGTCTGTCTGAGGCCGTAGTTATGTTTGACAACGCCTAGCGTGCCAAGCAGCACCGCCATTCCGTCAGAATGGAAAAGCTCTGTTCGCGTTGACCCAGTAGCAAGCTCCTGCTGCTGCCAAAACGTAGCCCCGTGCGTTTCAATGGGCTCAAATCGATTGTAAGGGCAGAAGACGTTACTGAAGCTACTCAGCAGAAACTATGGAAGTGTTATGTAGGAGAAGGCAAGGCCAGAGGGACAAATCTCCCAATACTTCTTTTTTGTGTCTTATCTGCTGGGCAAGCACAAAGGCTTTGTTGGCTGTGTCTTAAAGCAACGTCCTCCTCTGTGCTCTGACAATTTTTGTCCAAGCTTTTTGTCACAGACAGTCAAGGCAAGCTGCAAACTTTGTTATGAAAAATGTGTACGTTCTCCAGAGGAAGAAAGGCCCAACACCAGCCACGGCTGTTTCTTGAATTCACATCTCCGTTTTCATCGTGATGCCAATTTAAGCCACCGCAAGAGCAAAAAGAATGAGATCAGCGATGAGATTTGCCCGTAGGTGAAGTACGCAGTGTAAGTTCCTCCTAGAGGTAAACCACCAGACTGTGAGTATGACTTCTCAAAAATAATGATTTTGTGCAGCCTGTAGGTCTCCCTGCTGACCCAACATTGGTAATTGCATCTTTCCAAACTCAAACAGCGCTTCAGTAGATGCTTCTCTGAAACAGCTTTATATATGTATCTACTATAAAAAGGAAATAAATTAACCTTAAAAATACAATTTTAATAAATGATAGATGCTTTTTTCTGTCTGGTATTGTTGAAAATGTAGTCAGGAGGCTTATCTTGAAGGGAAAATAGGGACATCATTTAGGGGAGACAGAGGGGGAGAATCCCATTACTGACACAAGTTAATACAGCAACCTCAAAATTAAAACATTTGTCATCATTTACACTGCAAATAACACTGAAAATATTGATTCTGGTTTATGACTGCAGTAAGACAGTAGGAGAGTGGGGTATCCTACTGCTAAAATAACACTTGTCAGGAAATTTAAGACACTTGGAATTTTTTTTGGTTTCACGATCCAGGCCCTGTCATGCCATATTCCATAAATATGGCCAGAGTTAATTCCAAGCTGTAGTGTGGCACGTGCTCTATAGATCGACTTTATGACAGTAGCATATTCTGTTCGTTTTAATCTGTAGCTCTGATTTTGTGCGTCACTGCGAACAGTTTCAGTTAACATTTAACAAACTTATTATTTAGTTTTCTGGTGGTTTACACTGTGGCACAATGCTATTTAAGCAGAGAGTTTTCAAGTATTGAAGTATTTAAGTAGAGCAGCCTATCGTGCGATATAAACTGTCGTGCATTTTGAAAGCCAGTGCACGAGCTGAGCTGACAGCGATGTGAGTATTGCCTGTAGAATATACGCCGGGTACTCTGCTCTCTGTAGGCAGCGTGCAATCGTTGTGAATGAGTGGAAACCTCCTTTCCATCCTGCAAATGACCCACGCAAAGCGTTGGTGACCTGGTATCTGAAGTCCAGCATTTCTCATCTTCCTCCATTTCAACAGAGGCCAATGAGAAAAGCTGGAGCCCAGAATTTCTGATCATCAGACTCTTCAAGCCCGTTATCCTGTGCCGGTTCAAACCAGTATTTTCATGGATCTCAGTGGAAGGAGCACAGTCTTTTGGATCTGAAATTAGAAAGTGCTTTCTCAAGGCACTGGCTCAGAGCAATGGATTGATGTTGTATGGTATCACTTGGACATGTGGATCTAGGCACATTAAGACAAAAAAAATCGTGGATTCTTGACCTTTTCCCTCTTAGTTGATTGTTTACAGTTCATGAAGCATAAAGTACCTAAACTGACAGCATTCTACCAACTTATTTAAGGAAAAAAAATGTGGAACCTCTTTATTTGTCAAAGTAGAGGGAAAAAAGAGATGGAGAGAATCAAGGAGCCTCCTTCTAATCTTACTTGTGTTGATGTATGTCGCGAGTAGCTTTGCTGAAACCAGAGAGACAAACTGACAGTAATCAAGCGTGAAGGAGGGTCACAGAGTGCCGAAGGCTAGCAAGCTAGTTGGGGATCTTCGCATACCCTCGTTTTAGTGGTATACTTCTGTGTGAAATTGGTCTGTCACTTACATGGCTTCAGATGGTTTCGCTGCCTGACAGTGTCACGGGCAATGTCACCATAGTCACTGGTCTTATGAAAGTGAGGAAGGTCCTAAGTTGATGCCAACTTTCTGCATCTACAACTGACCTACATGAAAGATAAGGCAGAGCCTATGGACAGACACAAGTCACCAATCACAAATACAGCCTACTGCTGTATTACCTGAACAACTGTTTCTGCTGCAGAAGTCTATGAAGTCTGTACAGGCTTCCAAAACAAGTAATATCTGCTGAACAGCGGATAGAAGTTGTTTTGAAATGCTGGTTAATGAAGCTGAGCAGAAAGCTAAGACTGTTGGGTCCTACTTCTGTAACATGATGGTGTTTCACGATGATCAGGGGACCTTTTTCTTTTTTTTTGCACCTGCACAGCCACAGAGACTTCTGCAGCTTCAGCTCGAGGGAGTGAAAATCCAATGCGGCCTTTGTTCCTTTTCAGAAAAGGTTAACGGTGTCCTCACGAACGGGAAAATGCTTCACATTCTGCCTGGCAGAAGCTTGGGAGGAGTGTTTGTCCCGTGGGGGACTTACCCATTTTGCCTTTATCAGTGGCCTCTGTGAGTTTGTTCTGCTGCACGTTAGGGAGGTGGTTTTTTAAAATTCCTCTGGTGCTGTTTTCTTCTTGTGCTGTTTCCGTGAGCAGCTAGCATGCTGGAGAAAATACTGTGCGTGCTGGGGTGCAGGGATTTGGATGGCCCCATCATGGTGTCTGTAGACGTGTGTTGACATGTTTTGTGTTTTTGGTTTCAGACACTCTTTCTTGTTCCTCTTGGAGTACAATGGGCACAGCAAGCAAGCTACTCATTTTGAGGTAGGTAGGCTGAGAGAGGGGGAAGCAGCAGGAAGAAGGGGAGAGGATGCAGTTTCATTATAGGATCTTCTTCCTGCATTCGTTTCATCATTTAAATTGCACGGGTGTCGTACAGGTTGGTACGGAGTGTCTAGTCAAGCAGGGTTTTCTCTGCGCAGTGAAGTTCTCGCACAACACTCAGATGTTTCTTTCAAAGGCTGTGACTGAACAGTTTTCTGAGAAAGTACATGAACTGCACTGCTCCTCCCTGCTTCCTGACTTCCAGACACAGAGCTAACTAAAGCCGCTTGCTAGCAGACAGACGGAATAAACTCTCAGAGCAACGGAAAGCATTAGGAAGATACAGATGCACACAGACATAAAATTCCAGAGGAAGTTACTATTTTTAATAAATATTTCTTACAGTATTTGCAATTCAAATGTTATGTTGGTGTTAGTGCTAGAGAGAGACCTCAGATGGAAATGACTGGAAAGTCACTATTTTTATTGCAAACAGAAAGAACTGTACAAGGTAATCAAACGGCATGGAGAATGACAAGCAAATTAGAGTTCTGAAACTCTTCCTGTTTTTAGTGACTCCCGTGTGGCGTTTGCAACTCAAGCAGGCAAACTCGTTTATTTTATAAATAGCAGGCCAAATACCTACATCCTCCCCGTTCCCCTTACGCCGCTCGAACACCACAGCTGATCTAACAGCTGCCCTCTCAGACTGCCTGCAAAGGGCTGTCCTCTCCCTTCAGCCGCAGCCGGGGCAGAAGGTGAGCTGGAGGAGGGAGGAGGTTTGGGCATGGACAGAAGAGCATTTACTGCTTTGAGCTGGGCGAGGGGCAAAATCAGGTGCAGCCAGCTGCAGAGCATCGTCTCTGGTCTGCTCTGAAATGTGAAGAGGGAGCTGAGATATGGTGTAGGTGAAGAGAAGAGAGATTGACTCCACCTGGCAGGTTAAGGCATAGTTATTTTCCTTTACAAAATGGAAGATACTCTCACATTTTAATCGTAATATCTGATTGCATGTGAAAGGGGTTAGAAATACTGCCAGAAAGCAGGACTTTATTCCTCAGTAATGATATATACACAAATTCATCACCCCAGCTGGATTGCCTGGGAGCCACTTTGACTGATGGCTAGCATTTCTCGCTATTCTCCAGCATTTCTGTTTCCTAAGTATTTCTGACTTTGTAACATTAAGGAATTTGGCAGTGCCTCATGTAACCTGATTTCCCCCCCCCCCACCTCTCTCGTCATTTCTCTGGGTGATCCTGAACAAGTTACTTCATTAATTTTAATTGGATGCTGTCATGATGAAAGGCAGGGCTGGGCTGCCAGTCTGCAGTCATTCAGTCCTTGTTCACGCAAATTCCTATGAATTCTAATGGGAATTTTCCCTGTGTCAAGACTGCAAGGTTTGCCGCGACTGCGTGTGCGTAAAAGGGTGTGTTGGATATAGCTTCTGGTCACGTGAAGGTTTATTAGCATCTGCTATTAATACTTACCTCCTAGTCTGCCACTTGAATAAATTCGAAAAGGCCCTTCCTCAGTCGTTACTGCCTGATTCCAATCACAGCGTGCACTGTCATCTGTATTTCTTTTAGCAGCTCTGCCTAGTCCCTTCAAACCCCGGGCAAGTCTTGGCAATGAAGGAAAAAGCACAAAATAATGTGTGATCTTTTTTCCCTACCGTTGTGCAGCAGAAATGAACAGGTAGATACGGTTTCCCAGAAAATCTCATGTTCTCGTTCCCACCTCTAGCTGGGCTGCGAACAGCCCGAGAGAAGGCGGCCAGGCTGGCTTCAGCTGCAGGAGAAATCCAGCCAGATACGATTCTTCAGCAGAGGAGACCAGAGGTAGTTTAAATAATTCTTGCAAGATTCTGAAGAATGTTGCAAATAAAGGGAATGTGGAAATACTAGATTGGAATGTGAGTCTGCCTGATTTACATAGCTTTGTAGAGCCAATATTGCTATTATAATTAAAGCAGTGACAGCTACTGATTAAACAATCTCCTTTTAAATGCATACGGGAGTACTATAAAAATGCAAGAAGAGTTAGAAAAAAAAATATTGGAACTGTGTATAATAAAGACAGAAATTAAAACAAATATTATTGTTATGTTCCGCCCGGGTTCTCTGCAATTCCTCTCACGTTCGTTTCTGGTCGTCGGGAGGCTGGGGCTAGCTCTTGGCACGTGGGAGGGACGAGGAGCATGTATTTGTGAATGTTTTTCTTCAAAACTGAGAAGCAGCTCTGAAAATATTTGTGACTTCTTTTCTTTTACTCATTTGTACCTTTCTCTTTGCAAGTGTTTTTGCCTCAAGAGAGTGTCCGGAATTCCAATGGGCCTGACCAGTCCCACTGGCAGCGTTCCCTGGCCGCCTGAAAGCGCTTTAGCGTGAGAGTCAGCGCAACAGGATTCAGAAACCCTGACGTGCAAATGCCACCACGCGTTTGGGTGAGAAGCAGCCACTGGTGGTCACTGTCACCACGGGTGGCATGAAAGCCCTCCAGCCCTCTAATTCTGCGTACACTGCACACAGGAGCCTTAGATCCCCATGGCGAACTGTCTTCTGCTTCGTCCCTTACAGCTCCCTGCGTGTGCTTTGTTCAGCTGCTTCTCCTCCTCTTTCTTTGATTCTCCCTTAAAATTTCTACATTTCTTCCCTTTTCTTCTGCAACCCCTTCTTACCCGCTTCTCTTTCTCTGAAACACCTTGCCTTCCAACCTCTGCTCTCCGCCGACCCCAAAGGCCGACATTTCTCTCTGTCTCTGAGCCTCTGCCCTAGCAGGTGCTGCCCCGAAGCTGGGACTGCTCTCCCTGTCTAGGCACAGCGAGCAGCTGAGCACAACAGGCATTACTTGGGGAGTCAGGCAACCTGAGTATGACTCAACGCTGACTGATGTGCTTGCTGGCAAAATACGGCTTATGCTGTGAGAAGGAAAAAGAAATGCTTTAGCCAAGATAAATCAAAATCTCCCCAAAAAGCAGCATGCAAAACAGTCTTCTATTTTTACGAAAATTATGGTAATACAAGCTTAATATTATGACATCAAATGGATAGTAATTACTACTTACAGACAGTGATATTTTTTAATGTATTTCATCCTGAAAAAACATTCCACCAGTAACTGCTCACAGAGCGCCATAGATACGCCGCCTGCATTTATTTAGCACAGGACAGCAAAACTGCAGCATCTCATTAGGTTTGTGCTGAACAGCAATGGACCTCTGTTTTAGAAGTCTCACTTCTCGTCCTTGCTGTGGGGAGACACACAGAGCAGCGCGTACCTAGCTCAGACGGAAGCTGAGGGGTTTCAGCCCGTGCTTCCAAGAGAGCGGGAATTTCGAATGTACTCGCATCACCTCTGCTTGCTTTGTCCCTGGGCTTGGTCGCCCAGCAGTCGAATCGGTTGCTTCCATTCTCTGTCAGTGAGAAGTGGCATCTTAACGTAGGTGTGGCACCCTCAGTAAAAAGATTTTTTTCCCATAAAATAAGCAGTGGTCCAAGAATGCATGATTAAGGGACTGAAACACAAAGTAACCTATTTCTGCTTCTTTCACTACCAAAAATGTGTCCAATACAAATAAGCACGGGGGAAGGAGCAGCATAAAGCAAGCAAATTTGTATTGAAGTTGCACTTCAAAGCGAAGATAACATTTTCTGATACCTCTGTGACCCAGATCCTCAAGAATATGTAGCTGGCTGACTCTGATGCCTAAATAATTTTAAGGATATGGGCACAGGTGAGTTAGAAAGACACCTGAACGTCTGTCACCCACCACTGCCGGTGGTTGGTGTGTCCATTTTTGCAAAGGTTTGCAAAGGACAAATACCGAAGAGCGTAATACAGTGCATAGCAGAAAAATGAAAACACTGTATGAGATGAAAACATGCATGAAAACATGTATAAGATACGTGTAGAAGGGAGGATACAGCAGCAGCGTGAGAGAAGCGTGACATCACAGGGAAGGTGACGGTCCCCGTTTCCATTTCAGGCAGGAGAAGAATTTTCCTTTCTCAGTCCATCAGTAATGAATTCTGAACAGGAGGATGCAGTACTCTTCTGGATGTAATCACTTACTGGTACAAGGGGATTTTCATTATGAGCCATGTCCATTACTAGTAAAGGTATATTTATTGTATGCAAATCTTAGCCAAAGGATGGCAATCTAAAACCTGGGAACACGAAATAACATGCTAGAGAAAACTATTTACACAATAGCTTTATCGTTTATGTTCTCCGTGTGTCTGCTCTGCACTAACAGATTCCGTGGAGATTGAATATAAAGGAAACCACGAGCAACTCTGCAAATTACGCTTCAGTCTCTGGGTTCAGCTCACACTGAAAACCCTCGCACCCAGCTTTTGCAGTTCGTTACCATACAGTAGAAAACTCCCTGTGCTGGCATGGCTCAGTGTTGCCCTGCATGTTGCTCGTTCAAATACTTTCTCTTTTTTTTCCTTTTTTTTTTCTGTGAATACCAACTTCAGGGTACATTTCCAGTGAAGTGTTAAGACCTAAACAATGTAAATCTTTATTATTGTATAAAGAGTAGGGAGACCCAGCATCATGGCCTCGGCTGCTGAGCAGTGTGTTTTGACGCTTTCAATGTTTTAGGTTCTCCCTGTAATAACAAGGATTAAAATGATGTGCCTACAAAGAGATTATGTGAATGAATTACACAGGAGATTAGAGGAAAATCTCATTTTGTGCACCCATCAAAATAAAACCTTTTCTGACTCGAAGAGAAGCAGCCTTCCTTTCATCTCTCATTGGACCATATCCTTAAATGTCCTACAGCTATAAGAGGACTAAGAGAGACCGGTGAACTCGAAGCTAAGCTATATTCCCAGCAAAATTCTAAACAGTCTGTCCTGCAAAGGTCACTTATGCCAGCTAAGAAACACGACTGTGAGTCAGTCCCGTGTGCCACCCTCCGAACCCCATGGTGTGAGCACGCAGAAAGGGAGTTGGACGCAGAAGAGCTCCTGGTGGTTTGTAGTAAGCGAAACACAACAATACAAATTCCTTCTCCTTTGGGGAACCTTGACATACACGCAGTATGTTCCCCAGCGCATCTGGGAGACCAGGTGTGTTTGTGTTTATGTTGTGCATAGCTAAACTAAAACGTTGTCTGCTTGTCAAGGGTACCCAGAGAATCAGAGGCCTGGAAAAAACTCCCGATTCCCAAGAATCTTGTGCTGCAACCACAAGAAAACCAACCCCATTTGCTGTCCTTCCTGCTTTGGTTTCGTGTTTCCCCGTAGAACGCAGCCATCACACATCTGTGTAGCTCTTTCCATGCCAAGGATCTCGGATGCCTTTAGAAAGAGTGACAGATGCAGTTGGGTAACAACAATCCCACCGCTAAGTGTAGCCGTACTTGGAGTGAAATGTAGCCACTGTTCAACAGTCCAGCTCTGTGTCGTGGGGTCTCACGGAAAGAGAACAGTGACAAAACAGAACTTGTGGAAAAACTATTAGCTGATACGCACTGCACCATAATTTAAACCGTAAACTGTGGAGAATATAGAACTTGTTCCAGCGTTTGCTCTCTTTCCACTTCACACTTCCCCTTTGTTTTGCGTGACTCCACTTACATTGCAATTGTTCTTCCATCACTTTTTTATTCTTATTAGGGATTCCACATCCAAGTCCAAATACCGCATCTAGCTGCATCTCTTTTTTCATAACTGGAGGGTTTGGCTGGACGCTGTGGCCACAAATACCTACTCGGGTTTTGTAGAGCCAAATCCTCTTTCTTTCTTTCTTTCCACTTCCTCCTCTCTCTGTCAACACAAAGTTACACAGTCCCGTCCAGCTCCGACTCTTCTGGAACTGGTGGCTTCTCTGCTGTGCGAGGAATGATTCAGAAGGGTGGGTTGTCTTTGAAAAAACGATGCCCTTACAGAAAACTCTAAAGATACCTTTGGATTTGATGTCAGGCAGGAAGGCTGCTCCAGCTCTCCACCCTCTGCTTTCCAAGTCTGTTGTCACCCGAGCTGAAAGCGCAGATCTGTTAACCTTCTGGGAACAATGGAAGTCGCACGCTTTCTCCTAGGCACTCAGTAGAGAGCAAAAGCACAAAAAGTATCAGAGAGATAGCAGAGAGGCCGGGGATGGCCTCGCTGAGCTGCTGAGGCATAATCCATCCATTGTGTAATGCTTCTGTGACAAGCGCTAATGGGTTTTAAATGTCAGGTGCTGTAGCATAACCCACTGTCTACACAAAGAAGTAACTGATATTTTTTATTTGCTCACGCAAAAGTAGTCACCCTCCTGCCTTCACCTGCTGAGCAGCAGCTGGCTGGGGTGTCTGCGAGTGGGAGAGAGGTGCTGCGGTCTGGCTTGCTTGGCAATCGAATGGAGGAGGGAGCGTCCTGAATTCACAGCAGGCTTCTCCGTGGGAGGAGTAGTGAGTGTCCTGCCCTGCTTGATAGCAGGATTCATGCCAGTCCCACGCATTTGTGTGCATTCTGGTGCGGATTTGTCGGTACGAGCCCTTACCACGCGCTGGCACGGCAGAGGCATCTGCACTGTATGATGTCGTGACCCATTCTGCTTCCCCAGAACTGGGCTTGGAAGTGAGCGTGTGTGTTTGTGTACATGTGCCTGTGTGCGTAGATCACACGGCTGGGTGTCCTTTCACTGCTATCACTAACTGTTGTTTTACCTCTGTTACTTTTTTTTTTTTCTTTTTGGAAACCCCAGCTAATTAAAACAATAACAAAGTGTTTATGCTGTAGCTGGTCCTTTCCAAAGCCATGGCTCCGGTAATGTCTACAGAAGTGTATGCCAGTGTTCTTGATTCTCATCCACTTCTTAAATACCAGTTTCTTCTTGCAAATGATACATACGTGTATGTATAGATACGCAGCCTGGACAGCAACAGTAAGGTCTGTCCCTGAGTCATTTCCTTGACAGTTAGTTCTGAAAACCATCTCTGGCAATCTTTCAGGACCGTGTGGTAGCCAGGGCCGTGTCCAAACCACCTGAGCTTGGACTTCCCTGTCTGCAGTCAGCACTTTGAGCGTTAATTCACTACAGATGTCGACACTGCTCATCTGGAGGGATCTAATGCCTTGGGTGTACCTTGGTAGCATGCAAGTCCCTCGCAAGAAAAAGTCCATGCAGGTTCCCCTTAGATAATATTTAAAGTTGAGTTCTGAAAGGTGGCTGAAACAATACTTGAAAACACTCTCTTTTCCACATACTGTGTGGAAACTCTGCATTTCATGTGATAACAGTCCAATGAAAACTATTTAAAATACTAAGAAAGGTGAATTAGCCATTTTGAAAATGAATCTGGTACTGACACGTGCTATCCTTCTGCGCTTACGATGCGTTCAGCTTTCCTGACGTGGCCTAGCAGAGGAGCTGTGTGGACGTTAACAGTTACAGAGGGTGAAATTGCCTGGAATTCTGAGGACGAAACGATCCAGCCTTGTTGGCTTTGGCAAAGTGCAATCCTTAGTGATGAAAACCTGAGAAATTTGGGGTCAGTCCCACAAAGGCTTACACATATGCTTATCTTTATGCATAACTCATGCGTGCAAACCGTTCCAGCGTTTGGCCTCTGACATGGCTGCTCCAGCAGAGTTCTGTGCTGTGAAGCCTCGGGTGTGGTCTTGTCCCTGCTGAAGTCGGTGGGACTTCCCACGTGAGCAGAGTTCTCCACGTGAGCCAACAGAGCTGGCCCATAAGTGGATGAAACAGTAAATTAGCTACTCAGATGTTGCGAACTTTGAAATAGTTCTTTCCTCTAACTTCAGAGGGAAAAAAGGAATCTCTGAATAGTGGCTCTATGCTATTTTTCATGATTATATTATTTACTGTGGTATCGTCCCAAGACCCAGATGAGATTCCCATTCAAGTGTTCTTTATACCGCAATTGCGCAAGCAATCACTGCCTGGATTCTAACCATCTTTTGTATTTTTATACAGAACTTTAAATTTGAAACCTAGAAGTAGTACAGGCTTAATCAGGAACACTGCCATACTCAGAAAACCTGGACTTAACACCAGTTCCAGCTCTGGTTTAGGCAAGAGTGATAGACAAATCGCTCGCATGTCTTCCGTTCAGCGTCACTCTCCGTACCAAGGCATGCACTTGAAGTTTACACAGTGATAGAAGTCGTGATTTTAAATAGCTTTTATTATATGAGACAGAAGTGCTAGAGCAGGAAGACTGGTAGCTGTTTAAAAAAACAGGAACTGTCTACTAACTACCCCAAATATAAGATTTGTTTTATTTTCTATTTACTGAAAAAGAGCCATGCAACATCAAGCAGATGATGATGAGGCTGTTGGGACATAAGCATTTGGTTGCTGCATCTGGCATTAGCATGGGATGGCAGAATCACTGATCAGGATTTAATTTTCATTTCTTGTCCTAATTTGCATTTCCTATTACTGTTTGTCGCATCTCAGCCCTGTGGGTTTGGGATCTGACCAAGGGCCAGCTGAAAGCTCAAACCGGTAGAAGTCCAGCCTTTCCTGCGCTCCTCCAAAAAGAATCCAACAGAAGCACATACATATTCCCCTCACACGTACCCACTCGAAAACGTCTGCTGCTCGGGAAACAGGCGTGAGTAATGCGGAACCATTCGTGTCTGACTTAAAGGAGACTCTGGCCGTGGCTTTTCCGTCGGTCACTCACAGCGTGAAAGGGGTGAGGGTCGGAGTGTGTCGCTCCGATAGAAGCCCAGAAAAAAAACGAGTGGCTGAAGCCCAGGTACCTCACAAGAAGGGCTTTGAATCTTTGTGTCTGTGTGGGAAGAGCTTCCTTGATACCATCTGCTTAAAAAGAAAAAAGGAAAAATAAGGGATAGAACAGCTTATCTGCCCTTGTCCTTTCGGGGTTCGGTGAAACGGAGGAGTCGGCAATACCACAGAATTGTAAGGAAACACAGGGATGGACTGGTGGTCACCACTGCTGTGCTCTGCCGTTATTTAATGACAAGATAACAGCAGCCCACCCACTCGTAGGGAGTTTTATTTGGTGTCTCTGACAGAATTAGTCCCAACGGGACGGCGTAGCCTAGTTTAAGGTGGCGGTGTGAGGAGACATCCTGCCGTGAGAAACAGGCGCAAGCCGACGGGGGACCTTGGTTTCTGCTTGAAATCGTTCAGCTTGTGGTTTTTAAACAACTGGCCGGGTTTGCCAACGTGAAGCGGGTCGCGGTTTGCAGCCGTGGCTGATCTGAGGAGCGGTCGCTGCTTCCCACGTGCATAAAGTGCACTTCACCCGCGTGAATATTCAAAATACAGTTTCACCCCCAGACCGTGGCATCAGACACGTCAGGGAGAGGGCCTAGGGTTAGGAAGCGCTGCGGTACTTCCTCCAGATCATCATTTTGGGGAGCGGTTTGGAGCATCCAGACGATGTTACGGAGCAGCCCAGTTTGAACGTAGCTCCATCCCCGGACGGTAAATAACGCGTGGTGGGCGTGAGCCATCTCTCCTGCGGCAGGGGCCGCAGCTCCCCGCTTTGCGCGTTAGAAATGTCACCGAAAAGTGGTTTTTTATTGTCGTTTGGATTCAGAGGAGAGAGATCATCCGCAGGCGCTGGTTCGGAGCAGCTCTCCCGCTCCCAGGGCACCCGTCCGGCTGCGGAGCTGCAGCCCGGGGGGACGGAGGGAGGCAGAGAAAAGGCGGCCTTCGCCGGGTGCGGAGAGGCGAGCCCGCAGCCCAGCGCGCTCCTTCCCCTTCCCCTCTGGGAGCGGGGGGGTGCGGGGTGCGCTGCCGCAGCAGCAGGGCCGCTCCCCGGGGACGCGGTGCCGCTGCCTCCGGCTCCCGCCGCGGCGGCCCCTGAGGGAACAGGCACGGCCTGCACCGCGCGACGGGCCCCCGCACCGCGCCTTCCCTCAGGGAGCCCGC
>Ga0065711_1005590_pt1 | contig 24626 bp, 16 predicted proteins | sample Hoacrofraction12_FD_59098 | JGI IMG/M metagenome (GOLD analysis project Ga0065711, IMG submission 59098) | Hoatzin crop microbial communities from Cojedes, Venezuela - Epithelial fraction 12 v2 (version 2) | ecosystem: Host-associated > Birds > Digestive system > Esophagus > Crop | place...
GTTCCATACACTATTACAATTGTATAAATTAAACGCAGCGTGAATTAATATTCACTTGCGAAACTTGAGTAATATTAATTTTTTTCCTATAAAAAAGAGGTCCGATAAAAAATATCGGATCTCCTTTTATTATATAAGGTGTATGATGTTTAAGCTGCCTTTTTGGTAGTCTTCTTTGTTGTTGTCTTCTCGTCTGAGTCAGTAGACTTTTTCTTTGTAGAAGCCTTCTTTGTTGTTGTCTTCTTCTTAGCTGTAGTGGTCTTCTTTTCTGCTGCCTCTTCATCAGTAGCCTTCTTGGTAGCTTTCTTAGCTGTAGTCTTCTTTGTAGTTTTCTTAGCTGCTGTTGCCTCTTCGTCGGCTGATTTCTTTGTAGTAGTCTTCTTAGCAGCTGTCTTCTTTGTGGTAGTCTTCTTTACTTCCTTAGCGTCGTCAGCCTTTTCAGCCACTTTCTTCGTGGTAGTCTTTTTTGCTGCTGTCTTCTTTGTCTTCGAATCTTTCTCGTCGATAGTTATCTTCTTAGTCTTAGAATCAGCTGTCTTCTTCTCTGCTGTAGTTTTTTTTGCTGTAGCAGAAGACGCAGTCTTCTTGGTTGTAGACGAAGGATAGCAGCGAGCACACGGCTTGCGACTCATATTTTTAGCCTCTGTAAGAGAGATACTCTTGAGATTCTCTGATTTGGTCTTCGAGAGATAAGAACAATCCTTTGATTTGTGATAAGCCACGGCTCCGCTGCCAGTAGATATCACAACCTTGCTATTCTGTGCGTTTGCGTCTTGTGCTCCTGCAACGCTCATAATGAGCATCGTAAGCATCATAATCATGAATTTTTTCATACTAATATAAGTTTTAATTAAACAACTTCGGTGCGAATTTACACCAAAATTATCTTATAGACAAGAAAAGCAGGTCTTTTTTGTGTTTTTTTAATATTAATTTATTGTGAATGCTTGGATGTTAATAACTATGTTGATAACCTTGTTGAAAATGTGATGATAAAGATTTATTTTTCCACACTAAAAATAGAGGTATACGATTTTTGATGATAACGACAAAGTTTTCAAGTCTCTTTTTATCACTTTTCCACAGTTTTTTTAGGCCAAAAGATTTAAACTTTGTATTTTTGCAACGGAATACAAAATTGTTGATAACTGATTCATCATTTTGATTTCCAAAATATTGAAATAAAAAAGAAGTGTTGATTATGTCGTTAAAAAGATATTGTTTTGAAATTACAAGAAAACTGAAGATTTTTTATCAAATATATCAACTCCATATCATCTCACTTCATTTTTTTCTTTAAAGAATAAAAAAATAAAATATAAATTATATGGATAAGAAAAAACTTCAAGACGAGATAAGAAAGCTCTGTAAGGAGAAAGATGCTATAATCCTCGCCCATTATTATACTATAAGCGACATACAGGAGATAGCTGACTTTGTAGGCGATTCACTTGCTTTGGCTCAGAAGGCTGCCGATACGGATGCAAAGATAATGGTTATGTGCGGTGTTCATTTCATGGCTGAGACCTGCAAACTTCTGTCTCCTGATAAGATGGTGCTTGTTCCCGACATGAATGCTGGATGCTCTTTGGCTGATTCTTGCAAGGCTGAGGATCTTGCCAGATATAAAAAGGAGCATCCTGGATATATGGTAGTTAGTTATGTGAATACTACAGCTGCTACTAAAGCTCTTACCGATGTGGTTGTTACTTCCGGTAATGCCAAAAAGGTTGTCGATCAGTTGCCAGAGGATGCCAAGATAATATTCGGTCCTGATTACAATCTCGGTAATTATATCAATTCAGTAACAGGACGTGATATGCTTCTCTGGAATGGCGGTTGCCATGTTCATGAGCGTTTCTCTGTCAATGGTATCTTAAAACTGAAGAAAGAGCATCCTGAAGCCGTTGTGATGGCTCATTTGGAGTGCAAGGGACCTGTTCTTGCCTTGGCAGATGTAAAAGGCAGTACTGCAGCTATGCTCAAATATTGCAAAGAGCACGATAATAAAGAATATATCGTGGCCACTGAGTCGGGTATTCTCTTCGAGATGCAGCGTTCTTGTCCTGATAAGACATTCTATCCGGTAGCTCCTGAAATAAGCGAAGGTGAGGTTGATTGCAGCTGTAATGAGTGCGAATATATGAAGATGAACACTCTCCAGAAGGTATACGATTGTCTGAAGAACGAGTCTAACCAGGTGGAAATCGATCAGTCGATAGCAGAAGATGCCGTAAAACCGATACGAAGAATGCTTGAAATGAGTTAACGAATGATATATTTCTTTTTGTTGGTAATTATAATACGGTCGTTTTCTCCGGCAGGAATACCATAAAGATTATAACTCTTACCCTTATATGTCTTCTGATATATAGGGGTATTTATTTTCGCTTTCTGATACAGGTCATCAATAGCAGGATCGAGGAAGGATTTTCTTGTGGAGAACCATTCAAGAGCTTCGTTTACTTCATCGTCCATAGATACTCTGTCGTAGTTATCCCATCTTCTTGCGTTGGCATATCTGGAGTTGAGCAATCCCTGATATTCCTCCGATTCTGTGTATTTATTTATGAATTCTGTCATCTCCTCGAAAATATTCCCTGAGACTTCATCCCATTTAGCCTTGTAGCTGTTTATAAACGGCATGCAGTTATTATCGAAAAGATCACAAAAAACGAAGTCTTTTACTGAGTGTATATTAGCCCAACTGTTTTTCATCTTGAAAATCACGGCATAATCCCACATATTTCCCATCATTATTTTTGAATCATTACTTCTGTCGTACTTGGTAAGAAAGATATTCGATCCCGCATTATCTCTGTTGCCGAGAATATCCTGTGCCAATATCCATGAGGCGAATGAATTTATGTCTATGATATCTTCTATATCATTGTTTCTTACGGCATTTTCAAACTGCTGTATTATACTGCAATAATATAAAGAATCTTCTTCCTTGATGTCTTCTTCATCCGGATATTTGAATGTATAGTTTTGAACATAAGAACTGTTGATATAAAAGTCTTCGTTCCACCAATAAGGGTCATATTCGAAGATCATACCGTCTTTGTCGACATTGAGACGGCATCTGGTATTTCTTCTTACCGACTCTGTAAGGAAATAATATCCTCTGTATTCACCATTCATAAATAGATTGATGAATTTCATCTCAGGAGTCCATTGCAGCCCCATCAGCTCGTTTATTTTGTTTCCGCAGATAGTCGCCAGGTCGTTGAATTCATCATGCGTTATAACCCAGTGTTTGTCTTTATATTTGTCGTCGTCTCCCCTGTTCAGCAGATCGGCTTTCTTCTGTAGTTTTATCTTGTATGGTTTTTTGAGATAAGCATATCCTGTGGAGTTACCTCTTATTCTTATCGTCATTCCTGATACATCGTCGATATATTCGCCACTGTCGTAAACAGTATCACCTTTTTCTATCATCACCAGCCTTCCCGGTACTCTTGTCTGATTCCTCGTGCTCTGACCGATACATCCTTCAGGAGCCAGTACATTTTCAGCAACAGGTTCTTCCCCGTTTACTGTTTCAACTACCATAACAGGCAGTCCCAGAGCTATAATTTCCTCCAGGGTGTATCCTTTGTAATATGTCTTTTTCAGCGATGATGAAAACAATGTTATATTACAAAAGATGATAGCTGTTATAATAGTTATGCATCTTTTCATTTTACTTTATTACAGCGATCTTGCATACAGTACCTTTTTTACCTTCATTAGTAGCTGTAGCAACCATATAGATTCCGCTTGCTACTTTTTTGCCATTCTTATCGCATCCATTCCATGTGAATGTACCGCCGTTGGATCTTCCTTCAGCCACTAGCATTCCGTTGCTGGTTAGGATTTTCACATCTGAGTTATATGACAAGCCTACGATGGTTATAAGACCGGTATAATCGGGAGTTACGGGATTAGGATAAGCATAAACATTATCCTTTGTCATTTCTTCGGTAGTGCCGGTGGCATCACTGAAATAAGAACATAATCCGTTGCTTGTGGCTATGAATACTTCTCCTGTAATATCGTTTATATCTATAGAGAGAATGATATCACTGAGAAGACTGCTGTCATCTGACGTGAAATGACTGATCTGTGTCATATTATCCTCACTTATTAGATATACACCATTACCGTTTGTTCCGAACCATTTTCTGCCTCCTCCATCGATAGCCATACAAGTGACGTCGATTCCGCTCAACAGATAGTCTGCATAGTTGGTTCCGTCGTTTCTTGGTACTTTCACCTGTGTGAGAGTCTTATCATCAGTCAGAAGTTGCGACTCTGGAATCATCACAGGCCCTCTGTTTGTTCCGATCCATATATTTCCGTCGTTATCTTCTGCCACGCATTGCATATTAGTAGCCGAAATGATGGTTCCATCCTGATTTACCAGTGTATTGTATACGTAAAGCGAATCGTTCTTTATATCGTAACAGAAAGTTGCTGTATTGTTCCAGTGATTGCAGACAAACCATAGATTTCCGTTTTTGTCAAATATCGGACTTTCGAGATTTGCCATCACGTGGTCATTTACGATAAGACCTTCCTTATATATTGCTGTAAGTTGTCCATTTGCAGATAATTTATATATTCCGTATTTCTTTGTAGCACTGTTGAGAATCCACAGATTTCCGCTTTCATCGTATTCCATACCACAGATTATAGTATAATGTGCAGGAAGTTCTTCCTCACCAACTAAAGCCGATGTAAGAATACTGTTGTTCTTGTCATAGTTGGCTTTAAAACTGCCGTTCTCAAATTCGAACAGTCCTGTTCTACCTCCTACGAAAACATGATTTTCATCGTTTTTATCTACTGCGATACAGTTGTTATCCAGATATTTATGTCCGATTATTGTATCCAGACGTTCCTGATAAATCTGCCAGTCCTGACTATCGAAATCATAAACCTGTACTGATCCGGGAACNTGTTCGTCNAGAGAACCNCTTCTGAAATAACCNGGAACAGTGTAAAGTTTGTTGTTATAATATCTGAGGAAAGAAAATCTGTTATACTTCGGACCTCCCGGATTGAGAGTATTAGCGATAGCGAACAGATTTTCGTCGATACTGTCGTCATACGGGGCATAATCGCCTATTCTGGTCCAGTTGCTCTTGTCTATCAGATTGTCGCTCATATCTCCCGAATAAGTGCCGCTCTCTAATGATGAAGCGTACAGCCTGTTTCCCTCGACGTATGTGTGTTTTACATTGATGCCGAGATTATAGGTATTGCTAATCTCTACTTTATCCATATTTATCTGCAGCACACCGAAGCTTGTGCTCAGATAAGCATACTGGTTGTAGATATATATGCTGTTTATCGTCTTGTCTTCGGTCATCGACTTATTATAGTAGTCGGAGATGTTTTCCACATTGTCGTTTCTGTCGAGTAGGTCGAACTTTCCGTTGCTGTATACGATGAGAAGTTTCTTTACTGTCGGATTCCATGCAATATGCTCTATATTACATTCGTTCAGAAAATTACTCTTGTCATAAGTCTGAATGCTCTGATCAGTGGTGTTGTAAGAATAAAGATTTTGCGAGGCAAGCACATACAATATGTTTCCGGCTTCCTCTATTTCAGTGATGTCATAATACGACATATAGGCTTTCCATGTTCCGATAGCCTCTGCCATAGTCTTGTTTATCGCCGCCCCGAAGACGATAGCAGTAGCGATAATAAAAGTCTTTATGTTTAAAATCTTTATTCTTTTCATATCCGTTATACTTTTGATTTTAGAAAATCGGCAAGTTTTAGCGTGGCCTTCGCTCTGTGAGAAATCTTGTTTTTGATGCCTTCACCCAACTGTGCAAACGTCTGTTCATATCCGTCTGGAATGAAGATAGGATCGTAACCGAAGCCCTCCCCTCCCCTTTTCTCACGGATGATATCTCCTTCCACGATACCTTCGAAGATATGCTTTTCACCATGAAAGATAAGAGCTATAGCTGTGCGGAATCTCGCTTTTCTGTTGTCATTATCTCCCAGTTCGCGGAGCAGTTTTGCCATATTAGCCTCACTGTCATGCCCCTCTCCCGCATATCGTGCCGAATAGATTCCCGGAGCTCCGCCGAGAGCATCAACCTCAAGACCGGTATCATCCGCGAAGACATCGACATTATATCTGTCGTAGATATATTCCGCCTTCTGCATGGCATTTCCCTCGATGGTATCCGACGTCTCGGGTATATCATCATGACAGCCCAGTTCCGACAGTGATATTATTTCTATCTTGTCGCCAAGGATATCTTTTATCTCCTTCAGTTTGTGGGCGTTGTTAGTGGCAAAAACTATCTTCATACCTTATCCTTTTTTTCCAGTTGCTTTTTCTCTTTTACCTTCACTTTTATAGTGTCGAAACCTTCACCGTAAACACCGATGACGGAACTCTGCGATACGAAGGCGTTGGGATCGATCATCTTTACTATTCTGAAGATATCCACGCTTTCACGTTTCTTGGCAAGAATACAGAGCACTTTCATCTCCTGGCCGGTATACCACCCGTGACCGTCGAGAATCGTCACTCCGTGCTCCATCTGCGTTCCTATGGCATTCGCTATCTCCTGATATTTTTTTGAGAAAATCATAAACTGCACCGACTCTCTTCTCGCATTCATGATATAGTCGAGGATTAGATTTTCCACTACCATAGTACAAAGTCCGAATACTAATTTGCGCCAGTCGTTGAAGATAGGGATAGTACTTCCGATGATGATGATATCGACGAGGATAAGTACTTGTCCGAGAGATATATTCTTGTATTTATTCACTACTGCCGCCACGATATCCGTTCCACCGGTAGATCCGTTGTGAAGGAAGACGACAGCGAGGGCGGTTCCTGTAAAGCAGCATCCGATTATCAGCGACATGAAGTCCTGCCCGGGACCGAGTATCTGAGTCATCGTTCCGTCAGGCTTGGTCATCAGTTTCTGAGCCACGGTAAGCATACAGAAGAGCACTCCGATGGCGAAGGTAGTCTTCACCATGAATCTCCATCCTAAAATCTTCAGAGCCACGACGAGCAGACAGATATTTATAATGACATAACTATATCCGATGGGTATCTTGGTGGCGTAGAAGATGATGGCGGCGATACCGGTGACACCTCCTGTAACGATTTCGTACGGCAGCAGAAACACCGTCCATCCGAATGTATACAAGAAAAGGCCGAGGACTATAAAAACATAGTCCTCAACCTCTTTCCATATTGCTTTGTTGAATGTCATATTATTTTGCTGGTTTGATTACAACATTTATAATCTTCTTCGGCACGATGATAACTTTCACCACATTCATTCCTTCGAGATACTTCTTCGACTTCTCATCCTCGAGCACGGCTTTCTCTATGGTGGCGTTGTCAGCATCGGCAGCGAATTCCTTCTGGTAACGGGCCTTGCCGTTGAAGGATACAGTAAGAGAGATGGTGCTTTCCACGAGATATTCCTCGTTCCATGCCGGCCACTGGGCATCACAAACACTACCATTCTCTCCGAGGGCTTCCCACAACTCTTCAGCGATATGCGGGGCAAACGGAGCTATGAGGATGACGATATCCTTGAGCAACTGTCTGTTGTGGCATTTCATCTGCGACAGTTCGTTGACGCAGATCATAAAGGCTGAAATCGACGTGTTGTAAGAGAAATTCTCGATGTCGCCGCTCACCTTCTTGATAAGTTTGTGAACACTCTTGTTCATCTCTGCTGTCGGCTCGTCATCATTTACGAGGAAATTATCACCTCTTCCGTCGTAGAAAAGACCCCAGAATTTCTTGAGGAAACGATGGCAGCCGTCGATACCGTTGGTATCCCAAGGCTTCGACTGTTCCACCGGTCCGAGGAACATCTCATATAGTCTGAGTGTGTCGGCGCCGTATCTCTCTACGATCATATCCGGATTGACGACATTAAACATCGATTTAGACATCTTTTCTATCGCCCATCCGCAGATGTATTTGCCGTCTTCAAGCACGAATTCCGCATCGTTATACTCGGGTCTCCATGCCTTGAAAGCTTCCGTATCGAGGATATCATTGGAAACGATATTCACGTCGACGTGTATGGGGGTTATATCCTTGTACTGCTCTTTCAGTCCGAGAGATACAAACACCGGATGACCGGCCTTGCCGCTCGCTTCGTTATCGCGATATACGAAGTTGGACCGGCCCTGGATCATTCCCTGGTTGACGAGTTTCTGAAAGGGCTCTTCCTTGCAGCTCACTCCGTAGTCGTGGAGAAACTTATTCCAGAAACGGGAGTAGATAAGATGACCGGTGGCATGCTCTGTTCCTCCTACGTAGAGGTCTACATTCTGCCAGTATTCATCGGCATCCTTGCTTACGAGGGCCTCGTCGTCGTGGGGATCCATATATCTGAGATAGTATGCCGACGATCCGGCGAATCCGGGCATGGTGTAGAGGTCGAGGGCGAACACTTTCTCATTGTCGATGAGCGACTTGTCCACCACTTGTTTCTTCTCTGTATCCCAAGCCCATACCTTGGCGCGGCCGAGCGGCGGCTCTCCTGTTTCTGTCGGTTCGTATTTGTCGATCTCAGGCAGTTCGAGAGGCAGACACTCCTCGGGAATCATATAGGGCATATTGTCCTTGTAATATACGGGGAACGGCTCTCCCCAGTATCTCTGGCGGGAGAAGATGGCGTCACGGAGACGGAAGTTGACCTTCACTCTTCCGAGTCCTTTTTCAGTCACGAATTTCTTCGTCGCGGCGATGGCTTCCTTCACGCTGAGTCCGTTGAGAGAGAACTCTGTCTGTTTTCCGGGAACGGGTGAGTTCATCACTGTTCCTTCCTTGGCGTCGTAGCTCTCCTCGCTTACATCGGCACCTTCGATAAGGGGGATGATGGGGAGGTTGAAGTGCTTGGCGAAGGCATAGTCTCTGCTGTCGTGGGCTGGTACTGCCATGATGGCTCCTGTTCCGTATCCTGCAAGTACATAGTCGCTTACCCAGATAGGAATGGCATCACCGGTGAAGGGATTTACGGCATAAGAACCGGTGAACACTCCCGTCACCTTTCTGTCGCTGATACGGTCACGCTCCGTGCGCTTCTTGGTGCGCTCGATGTATTCGTTTACTTCATTCTCCTGATCCTTGGTCGTTACCTGAGATACATATTCGCTCTCGGGGGCGAGAACCATGAAGGTGACGCCGAACATGGTATCGGCACGGGTGGTGAAAATGGTGAACTTCACGTCGCTGTCCTTGACGCTGAATACCACCTCTGTACCTTCCGATCTTCCGATCCAATTTCTCTGTGTGTCTTTCAGCGAGTCGGTCCAGTCGATAGTGTCGAGTCCGTCGAGGAGGCGCTGTGCGTAGGCGCTGACTCTCAGACACCACTGTCTCATCTTCTTCTGAACCACGGGATATCCGCCGCGCACACTCACTCCGTCTACCACCTCATCATTGGCTAGAACGGTACCAAGACCGGCACACCAGTTTACCATAGTGTATCCGAGATATGCGATGCGGTAGTTCATCAGCACTTCCTGCTGCTTTTTCTCATCCCAGCCGTTCCATTCGTCGGCAGTGAACGACAGTTCTTCGCTTTGTGCGGCATCGACGCCTTCGGTTCCGTTCTTACCGAACCATTCGATGAGTTTTTCTATAGGCTGCGCACTCTGGCATTTGTTGCAATAGAAGGAGTTGAACATCTTCTGGAAGGCCCACTGCGTCCATTTGTAATACCTCGGATCGCAGGTTCTCACCTCTCTGTCCCAGTCGAAGGAGAAACCGATCTTGTCGAGCTGCTCTCTGTAGTGGTCGATATTTTCGAATGTCGTCTTTTCAGGGTGCTGGCCCGTCTGTATGGCATACTGCTCTGCCGGAAGTCCGTAGGCGTCATATCCCATCGGGTTGAGTACGTTGAAGCCGTTGAGACGCTTGTAGCGGGCGTAGATATCGGATGCTATATATCCGAGGGGATGACCCACATGAAGTCCTGCTCCCGAGGGATAGGGGAACATGTTCAGAACGTAGAATTTCTTCTTGTCCTTGTCCTCCGATACTTTGTAGGTGTTGTTTTCAACCCACCTTTTCTGCCATTTCTTTTCGATTTCTCTGAAATTGTATTCCATTGCTCTAATTACTTTTATATTTTTGGATGCAAAGTTACTCAATACAAGCGAAAAAACCAATTTTTAAAGCCGAAAATTTTGTTTTTCCGATTAAAAAGTCTAACTTTGCAAGCTACAGCTTTCGAAAATTAATAAAAAACAAGTAATGGCAACTAAAGATAATGAACTAACACCGATGATGAAACAGTTTTATTCGCTCAAGGCTAAACACCCTGATGCGCTGATGCTGTTCCGATGTGGTGACTTTTATGAAACATATTGCGAGGATGCCATTACTGCATCCAAGATTCTCGGTATCACTCTCACACGGCGAAATAACGGCAAAAACGGGGCTGCTACTGCCGAGATGGCGGGATTCCCGCATCATGCTCTCGACACTTATCTGCCGAAACTGATAAGGGCGGGCAAGAGGGTGGCGATATGCGACCAGCTCGAAGATCCTAAACTTACAAAAAAACTTGTCAAAAGGGGCATTACCGAACTTGTCACGCCGGGCGTGGCGATGGGGGATAATGTGCTCAACTATAAAGAGAATAATTTCCTCGCCGCTATCCACTTCGGAAAGGAGTCGTGCGGAGTGAGTTTCCTCGATATCTCTACCGGTGAGTTTCTTACAGGCGAGGGTACTTACGATTATGTCGAAAAACTGCTCGCTAATTTCTCTCCGAAAGAGGTTCTTTACGAACGTACGAAAAAGCAGGAATTCGAGAGATATTTCGGTACAAAATTCTTTACATTCGAACTCGAAGACTGGGTGTTCACAGAACTCAGCGCCCGACAGAAACTACTGAAACATTTTGATGTCAAGAATCTCAAGGGCTTCGGTGTGGAGCATCTCAAAAACGGTGTCATCGCCAGCGGGGCTATTCTTCAGTATCTCGAACTCACCCAGCATACTAATATCGGACATATCACTTCTCTCTCGCGTATAGAAGAGGATAAATTCGTGCGTATCGACTCTTTCACAGCCAGAAGCCTCGAGCTCGTGGCTCCGATGAACCAGGACGGAAAATCGCTGCTCAGTGTTATCGATAAGACCGTTTCGCCGATGGGTGCTCGTATGCTCTACCGGTGGGTGGCTTTCCCTCTGAAGGATGAGAAACCGATAACAAACAGGCTTGACATTGTGGATTATTTCTTCCGCAAACCGGATTTCCGCAATCTCCTCGACCAGCATTTTCATCATATCGGCGACCTAGAACGTATCGTCGGCAAAGCTGCTACGGGCAGGATTTCCCCGCGTGAGGTGGTGCAGCTCAAAGTGGCGCTGAAATCCTTGAAACCGGTGAAGGAGGCTTGTCTGCATGCCGAAAACGATATTATAAGGAGAATAGGGGATCAGATCAATCTTTGCGAGACTCTCCGCGATAAGATAGAAAAGGAGATTACTAACGATCCGCCGCAACTGATAAATAAGGGTGGCATCATCGCTGACGGGGTGAGTGCCGAACTCGACGAACTCAGGAATATCGCTTACAGCGGCAAGGATTATCTGATGACTATTCAGAAGCGCGAGACGGAAGAAACGGGTATCGCGAGTCTTAAAATCGGATATAATAATGTTTTCGGATATTACCTCGAAGTGAGGAATACTTATAAGGATAAGGTGCCGGAGACGTGGATCAGAAAACAGACGCTCGCACAGGCCGAACGTTATATCACCCAGGAACTTAAAGAGTATGAGGAGAAGATTCTCGGGGCGGAGGATAAGATTCTCTCGCTCGAAACCAAACTCTTCAACGATCTCGTGGTTGAGATCCAGGATTATATCTCTTCGATTCAGAACGACGCCATGATTGTGGCACGTCTCGACTGTCTGCTCTCCTTTGCCAAGGTTGCCGAGGAATACAACTATGTCAGACCGGTAATCGAGGATAGCGATGTTCTCGATATACGGAAAGGGCGTCATCCGGTGATAGAACGAGAACTTCCTATCGGTGAACCGTATATCCCTAATGATATCTATCTTGATACGGAAAAACAACAGATAATGATAATCACTGGTCCTAATATGGCCGGTAAATCGGCTCTGCTGCGCCAGACGGCCTTGATAGTGATACTTGCCCAGATAGGTTGCTTTGTGCCCGCAGAATCGGCAAAAATAGGCCTTGTCGACAAAGTTTTCACCCGTGTCGGGGCTTCGGATAATATATCTCTCGGTGAGTCTACTTTCATGGTGGAAATGACCGAGGCTGCCAATATCCTTAATAATATCTCTCCACGCTCGCTAGTGCTCTTCGATGAGCTCGGCAGGGGAACGTCTACATACGACGGTATTTCCATCGCCTGGGCTATCGTGGAATATATCCATGAGACTCCCAAGGCTAAGGCGCGCACTCTCTTCGCCACTCACTACCACGAACTAAATGAGATGGAAAAACACTTCAAAAGAATTAAGAATTATAATGTCTCGGTGAAGGAGGTGGATAACAAGGTTATCTTCCTGAGAAAACTCGAACGAGGCGGCAGCGAGCATTCTTTCGGTATTCACGTGGCGCAGATCGCGGGTATGCCGAAGAGCATTATCAAACGGGCGAACGTGATTCTCAAGGAACTGGAATCTGACAACAGCGGGGTAGGGGCTGAGGTTGCCAAACCTACGACGCAGATCGCCAACAGCCGGGAGGGGATGCAACTGAACTTCTTCCAGCTCGACGACCCTGTTCTCAGTCAGATCCGCGACGAGATCCTCGGACTCGATATCAATAATCTTACTCCCGTCGAGGCGCTTAACAAGCTCAACGAGATTAAGAAAATCCTCCGCGGTAAATAAGTGGTAAATAAAATGAGTGTGCCGCATAAAAACGACACACTCTTAAAGACATAAATTTACGAAAGATCGGTAATTCACATTACCTTTTTTTCCTGCTGTATATCATACACGCCACGCCGATGATGATAAACGGTATGCTCAGTATCTGTCCCATATCCAGTATCATGCCGGCTTCAAACGGCTCCTGTATGTCTTTCGTGAATTCGATGAAGAAACGGAAGGTGAAGATCAGCGTCAGGCAGAGTCCGAAGAAAAAGCCTGTGCCGACACGCTCCGGATGCTTCTTGTAATAATGCCAGCCGACGAAGAAAAACAGTGCGTAGGCTATCGCCTCGTACAACTGTCCGGGATGCCTCGGGGCACTGTCTACTCTCTCGAAGATAAACGCCCAGGGTACATCCGTTATCTTTCCTATTATCTCACTGTTCATGAGGTTGCCCAGACGGATGAAACAGGCTGTCGTCGGAGTGGCTATGGCAATCATATCCAGCACGCTCCAGATGCTCAGCTTCGACCATCTGACATACAGCCACAGGGCGATGATCAGTCCGAGTGTTCCTCCGTGCGAGGCCAGTCCCTGATATCCTATCATCTCGAAACCGGTGTTCATGCCCAAGAAGGTGCCTCCTTCGACAAAACGGATGGGGAAGATCATCTCTACCACATGACGCCACGACGTGAGGAAATAGTCAGGCTGGTAGAAGATGCAATGACCCAGACGGGCGCCTATCAGAATACCTAAAAGACAGTAGATGAACAAGGGGTCGAACAGTTCCTGCTTGATCTTCTGCTGCTTGAACAGGTATCTTACTATGAAGTAGGCGATTATCAGGCCCACTCCCCAACAGATGCCATACCAGCGGAGACCGAACGGACCCTTGATATCGGGATTCCATAATATATAGTCTAATATCTCCATAAGCCTCTGCCGTCGTTATACGTTAAAGCGGAAATGCATGATATCACCATCCTGAACTACATAGTCCTTGCCCTCGATTCCCATCTTTCCGGCTTCTTTCACGGCCGTTTCCGAACCGTATTTGATATAGTCCTCATACTTGATAACTTCGGCCCGTATAAAACCTTTCTCGAAGTCTGTGTGGATCACTCCGGCGCACTGCGGGGCCTTCCATCCTCTGCGGTAGGTCCAGGCCTTCACTTCCATCTCGCCGGCGGTGATGAAAGTTTCGAGATTCAACAGCGAGTAGGCTTTCTTGATAAGACGGTTGACGCCGCTTTCTTCCAGGCCTAGTTCCTCGAGAAACATCTGCTTGTCTTCGTATGTCTCGAGCGATGCGATGTCTTCCTCTGTCTTGGCTGCTATCACGAGCATCTCGGCGCCTTCCTGCTTTGCTATCTCTTCGATCTTGGCGGAGTAGGCGTTGCCGTCCTTGGCGCTCGCCTCGTCGACGTTGCATACGTATAATACCGGTTTGGCGGTGAGCAGAAACAGGTCGTGGGCGAACTGCTGCTCTTCCTTGCTGTCGAAACTTACTGTGCGGGCGTTGAGGCCTTTCGACAGGGCTTTCTTGTATGCCTCGAGCACCGTCACGGCGAGCTTGGCGTCCTTGTTGCCGGCAGCGGCGGCTTTCTGCTGTTTGTTCAGCTGCGAGTCGATGGTCTCGAGGTCTTTCAGTTGCAGCTCGGTGTCGATGATTTCCTTGTCTTCCACGGGGTCGACGCTTGCTCCTCCTTCTCTTACGATATTATCATCGTCGAAACAGCGCAACACGTGGATGATGGCGTCCGTCTCGCGGATATTCCCGAGGAACTTGTTGCCCAGTCCTTCGCCCTTCGAGGCTCCTTTTACCAGTCCTGCGATGTCGACGATCTCGCAGGTGGCGGGAACTATCCTTCCCGGATGCACTATCTCTGCGAGTTTGTTAAGACGTTCGTCGGGAACGGTGATGACTCCCACATTTGGCTCAATCGTACAAAAGGGGAAATTGGCTGCCTGTGCCTTGGCACTTGACAGACAGTTGAAGAGGGTAGACTTGCCTACGTTCGGCAGTCCGACTATACCACATTTTAAAGCCATTTTTTATTTTTTCTTTTTATATTTCTTTAAATCGTCGGGCGCCATCCGACGCCTTTTTTAAATATTACGCTGCAAAGGTATAAAAAAATATTGAAACATATAACAAAAAATGAATATATCTGCTTTTTTATTTTGAGTACACTCAAAATTTCTTCCGAGTGCACTCAAAAATATTTTGTGTTGTTTGTACGTTAGCTTATCAGTGGGCTTCCAGCCAGTTTTCGCCCCATCCCGAGTCGGCGATGAGTGGCACGTTGAGGCTGATGGCTCCCTGCATCTCCTCGATGACGATTTTCTCTACCAGTTCTTTTTCTTCGGGAAGAACACTGAAGTTTAGTTCGTCGTGTACTTGCAGTATTATCTTCGACCTGATGCCTTCCCGTTTGAATCTGTTGTAAATATTTATCATAGCAACTTTGATAATATCTGCAGCTGTTCCCTGTATGGGTGCGTTGATGGCATTTCTCTCGGCGAAACCTCTCACGGTGGCATTGTGGGAGTAGATGTCGGGGAGGTAGCGGCGGCGGTGGTAGAGTGTTTCGGCATAACCTTTTTCTCTCACAGTCTCTTTCGCCTTTTCCATGTATTCCTTCACAGCGGGGAAGGATGCGAAATATCCGTCGATGAGTTGCTTGGCTTCCGATCTTTCGATGTCGAGTCGCTCGGCAAGTCCGAATACGGTGATGCCGTAGATGATTCCGAAGTTGGCGCGCTTGGCCTTAGTTCGCTCGTCGCGCGATACTTCATCGATGTTTTTGTCGTATATTTTCGCAGCGGTAGCGGCATGGATATCGTAGCCTTCCTTAAACATTTCTATCATGTTCTTGTCGCCGCTGAGATGGGCCATCACGCGCAATTCTATCTGACTATAATCTGCTGAAAAAAACAGACAGTTTTCTTCAGGTATAAATGCTTTTCTTATTTCTTTTCCGTCTTCTCCTCTGATGGGTATGTTCTGGAGATTGGGATCGCTCGACGAGAGCCGCCCTGTAGCTGTCACTGTCTGATTGAATGATGTATGGATATGTCCGGTGCGGCTGTTGATCAGGGTTGGTAGGGTGTCTACGTATGTTCCTAATAATTTCTTTAATCCTCTGTGTTCGAGAATTTTGGCTACGATAGGATGCTTGTGCTTCAGTTGCTGGAGCACTTCCTCGTTGGTGACATACTGTCCTGATTTTGTCTTCTTCGGTTTTTCCACGATCTTGAGTTTTCCGAAGAGTACTTCGCCCACTTGTTTCGGGGATGCGATATTGAATTGTTCTCCCGCCAGTTCGTATATTTCCTTTTCTATATTTGTCAGTCTTTCGGTAAGAATTCTTGACGTTTCTTTCAGTGAATCGGTATCGAGTCTCACTCCGTTGATTTCCATTTCCGCTAACACTCTTACCAATGGCATCTCTATATTATAGAAGAGGTGATTGGCTCCCGCTTCCTTGAGTTTCGGTTCGAGTACGTTTTTGAGTTTTAGTGTTATGTCGGCATCCTCGGCTGCATATTCGTATACTTGTTCGGGCTTGAGATCTCTCATCGATCTTTGGTTCTTGCCTTTCGGTCCTATTAGCTCGTCGATAGGTATTGTCTGGTAGTTGAGGTAAACTTCCGCCATGTAGTCCATGTTGTGTCTCAGTTCCGGTTGGATGAGGTAGTGGGCTATCATCGTATCCCATAGTTCTCCCTTGAGTTCGATGCCGTAGTTGTGGAGTACTTCGAGATCATATTTTATATTCTGACCGATTTTGAGGATTTTCTCGTTTTCGTATACCGATTTGAAAATATTAACAATTCTTTGTGCTTGTTCACGATTGGCCGGAATTGCGACATACCAGGCTTCGTTTTCCTTCACTGCGAAGCTCAAACCGACCAATTCGGCGTCGATTGCGACCGTTGATGTCGTTTCCGTGTCTAGACTTAAAATTTCATTTGTCAAAAAAAAGTCACAAAGTTTTTTGCAATCTTCCTCATTTTCAATAAGTTGGTAATTATGAGGAGTCGTTTTTAACGTCTCAAAACTCGAATTTTTTGATTCTTCCGACCCGTCGGTCGCAAATTCTCCAAACAAATCGAGTTGTAAATTAGCAGGTTTTGGTGTTTCTTTAGTTTTTTTAAGGAATTTGTCTGCGAGGGTCTTAAACTCGAGTTCGCTGAAGATTTTCCTTAGTTCTGCTTCGTCGGGCTCAGAAATTTTGAGATCGTCGAGATTGAGTGTAATCGGTACATCTGTTTTTATCGTCGCGAGGAATTTGGAGAATTTTATCTTGTCAACGTTTTCTTCGATCTTGGTTTTGAGTGCTCCTTTGAGTTTGTCGCTGTTGGCGATGATGTCTTCGCAGGTTCCGAATTCGTTGATCAGTTTCTCGGCGGTCTTGGGACCGACTCCCGGACAGCCGGGGATATTGTCGGCCGTGTCGCCCATCAGTCCGAGCAGGTCGATGACGAGGGTGGGGGAGGGGATTCCGTATTTTTCTTCCACTTCTTTAGGTCCCATCACTTCGTATCCTCCGTTATGTCTGGGGCGGTAAATCGATGTGTTCTCGCTTACTAACTGTCCGTAGTCCTTGTCTGGTGTCAGCATGTATGTTTTGAGCTCTGTGTGCTCATTTTCGCCCATTTCATCGGCTTGCTTCGCGAGTGTTCCTATCACGTCGTCCGCCTCATATCCGTCTATTACAAGGATAGGTATGCGCATTGCCTTGAGGATGTCCTTGATGATGGGTACGGCTGCTCTGATGTCTTCGGGTGTTTCTTCTCGCTGGGCTTTGTATTCTTTGTATGCCTCGTGACGGAAGGTGGGTCCGGAGGGGTCGAAAGCCACTCCGAGATATTGCGGTTTTTCTTTTGTCATCACTTCGTTGAGGGTATTCATAAAACCGACGATAGGTGATGTGTTGAAACCCTTTGAGTTGATCCGCGGATTCTTGATGAATGCGAAATATGACCTGTAAATCAATGCGTAGGCATCTAAAAGAAACAATTTCTCCATAAATAATTTTTTTTTCTGTGTAAAATTACAAATTTTTTCTCATAACTCAAATAAATTGCTTAAATTTGTGGCGAATTTAACGGTTATGGATTATTTATCGATTATAAAATCGCCGATTTTGGATGAATTGAAGAGGTTTCAGGATCTTTTCGATAAGTCTATGACTCATACTCACGGTACTCTCGAGACGGCTCTCAAACATCTTCGTCAGAGAGGTGGCAAGAGGATGCGTCCTCTTCTCATGCTTCTTATCGCGAAGTCTCAGGGTGGGGTGAATGATATCACTCTCCATGCTGCCGTGGGCTTGGAATTGCTTCACACGGCGTCGCTCGTTCATGATGATGTCGTCGATGAAAGCGAGGAAAGAAGGGGGCAGGCGTCGGTAAATGCTTCTTTTAATAATAAGATCGCGGTGCTCGTGGGTGACTATATCCTGAGTACTTCGCTGCTCTATGTTTCTTTTACAAAACATAGTGATATCATTTCTCGCCTGGCGCATCTGGGACAGGTTCTCTCGAGCGGTGAAATCGACCAGTTGGATAATATTTCCATTATGGAATTCTCTGAAAAGAGGTATTATGATATCATAAAACAGAAGACAGCTTCTCTCTTCGCTGCTTGCGGTAGTATCGGTGCTATGTCGACAGATGCTGCTGATGATGTGGTGGTTTCTACCGAGAAATTCTGCGAGACGATCGGTGTTATGTTCCAGATCAAGGATGATATTTTCGACTATTATGATAATGCGGAAATTGGCAAACCGACGGGTAATGATATGCGTGAGGGAAAACTCACTCTTCCTGTGATTTACGCTCTTAATTCGACTGATAACGAGGAGATGAAGGAAATCGCTCTGAAAGTGAAAAAACTTTCCGTTTCATCGGAAGAGATTTCGCGTCTGGTGCAGTTTACGAAAGATAATGGCGGCATTGATTATGCGTGGCAGGTTATGAGCCGTATGCATCAGGAATGCAAGCTGTATATCGATGATAATATTCATGATGCTGAGATTGCGAAATCACTGACCGCTTATATTGATTTCGTAGTTGAGAGAAGGAATTAAACGGTAATAATTTGATAATAATAAAAGAGAGTGTGTCAGAAATGACACACTCTTATTGTTTGGTTTCTGTCTTTATATCTCTTTTTCTACGAAAAGCTTGCGCTTTTCTCCATTCCCTCCCTGAAGGAAGGGAGGCTTCGCCGACAAACTTCAAATGGACTACAACTGATTACACATTGTGCATCGATTGGCGTTATTGATTGTACTGCTGATCAAACCTTTCTATTAATGTTGTCTTTCTTCCAAGAGTATTAGAAGAATTTCACTTCTTCTCCCTCAATCTCCGACAGCAGTAGATTTGCCAGTCTTGAAGTACCGAGGCGGAACCATTTGTTGGTAAGCCATTTCTCGCCCAGAACCTCTTTTACTATCGTATAGTAAATGATTGCGTCCATTACCGAATTAATTCCGCCAGCGGGCTTAAAACCGATCTGTATGCCCGTTTCATCGTAGTATTCCTTTATCGCTTCGCACATGATATATGCCGCTTCGGGAGTAGCGCTGATCTTCTCCTTGCCTGTCGACGTCTTGATATAGTCAGCACCGGCATACATCGATAGAATCGACGCTTTTTTGATATTTGAGCCTGTTTTTAGGTCTCCGGTCTCCAGTATCACCTTCATGGCTTTATCGCCGCATACGGCCTTTAATTCAGCTATATCGTCGGAAACAGAGGCATAATCACCACTGAGGAACTTACCTACCGGCATCACGATGTCGATTTCCGTCGCTCCGTCTTTTATCGCTAATGCTGTCTCTGCGATCTTTACTTCCAAAACGGCCTGGCTTGAGGGGAAGGAACCTGATACACAGGCGATCTCTACACCGTCTACCTCGAGTGTGTCTTTTACTATCTCCGCAAAACAGGGATATACGCAGATCGTGGCCACGTGGGGGAGGTCGGGATATGCATCGTCAAACTGGTTTACTTTTTCCGTGAAGGCCATTACCGAGACGTCTGAGTCTGTGGTCTTTAGAGTTGTCAGTTCGATACTTCCGAAAAGGAATTTCTTTACGTCGGGAGTATCGTTCTCATGTACCTTCTCGGCGATGATTTTCTTCACTTTTTCAGCGATTTCATCGTCGTTGATTTCTACGTTGTACTTGCTGAGAGCTTCTTCGTATTTGCTCTTCAGATGCTCGTGATCATGATGATCATGGTCGTGATGATGTTGTTCTGCCATTGTCCTATTATTTTATTGATTACTGATATATTGCTTTTATTCCTTGTTTTTCGTGTCCATACAGATGGTTACCGGCCCGTCGTTGATGAGTTCCACTTTCATGTCGGCTCCGAATTCTCCAGTGCCAACATTTCTGCCAAGCAGTTTGCTGAGTTTTCTGCAGAAACTCTCGTAGAGTGGTACGGAAATCTCATGTTTTGCTGCTCTCAGCCACGACGGACGGTTGCCTTTTTTATAAGAAGCGTAGAGCGTAAACTGGCTGATAACGAGAATTTCGCCGCTTTCATCGAGGATGGATTTGTTCATCACTCCGTTCTCGTCGTCGAAAACTCTCAGGTTGATAATCTTCTTTGTGAGCCAGTCGACATCTTCTTCGGTGTCTGTTTCCTCTATTCCGGCGAGTATCATAAAACCTTTTCCGATAGCTGACTTTACTGTGCCGTCTATCGTTACTGATGCTCTTGATACTCTTTGTATTACTGCTCTCATCTTTTACCCTGATTTTTATTTGTTATTGTTTGCCGTCGAAATATTCTCTGATGATTTTGGCTTTTGCTGCACCGATAATAGATGTAAGTGTTTCTATATCAGCCGCTTTTATCGCTTTTACCGTTTTCAGTTTTTTCATCAGTGTTTCTTTTGTCTTTTCTCCTATTCCTTTTATGTCGTCGAGCTCTGAGTGCAGGGCGTGCTTGCTTCTCTTGTCTCTGTGGAACGTGATGGCGAAGCGGTGTACTTCATCCTGCATCCTTGTGAGGGTGTGGAATAGTTCGCTGTCTGTCTTCATTCCGATGACGACAGGAGGAAAACCGAATAATAGTTCGTTCGTGCGATGCTTGTTGTCTTTTGCCAGACCGGCTATCGGAATATTGATATGTAGTTCATCTTCAACGACTTGTCTCACTACTTCCATCTGTCCTTTACCACCGTCTGTGATGATGAGGTCGGGTAGGGGAGTCTCTTCTTCTATCATCCTGCTGTAGCGGCGTCTCACTACCTCTTTCATTGATGCATAGTCGTCAGGTCCTACTACTGTTTTGATATTGTACTTACGGTAATCCTTCTTGCTTGGTTTGAGTTTTTTGAATACGACACAGGCCGCCACAGCATCCGATCCGCTGATGTTTGAGTTGTCGAAGAGTTCTATCTGCATTGGAAGTTTCGGCAGTTTCAGATGCTCCTGTATCTCTTTCATCAGCCTTACTGATTTCTGTTCGGGATTGAGTTTTTCTGATCGTTTCAGACGGTCGAACTTGTACTGTTTTCCGTTTAGTTCCGATAGTTCTATCAGGTGTCTTTTGTCCCCTCTTTGCGGTACTGTTATGGTGATTCCTTCGAGCGGGATGTCGATTTCTTTCTGCAGGATTATCTCTTTTGCGGTACTCTTGAAACGGCTTCTCATCTCGACGACGGCTCTTGCGAGGATGTCTTTTTCGTCTTCGTCGGAGTCCTTGATTTTCTTGTATTCGAAGGTGAAACTTTGGTTGATCTGTCCGTTCATTACGTGGATATAATTGACAAAAGCTACCTTTTCATCGTCGGTGATCGTCACTACATCTACATTGTTTATAGTATGTGATACTACCTCGCTTTTAGTACAGAAATTGTCGATCTGTAGTATTCTCTGCTTCATTATCTCCGCTTCCTCGAACCGCATTTCTTCTGCCAGGGTCATCATTTCCTGGCGGAGTATTTCCACTATTTCTCTTGTCTTTCCTTTCAGTATTTCCTTCGCTTCTTCGATGTTTTTCCTGTATTGCTCTGCTGACTGCTTACCGATACAACAACCGTCACAATTCTTTATGTAATATTCAAGACAGGGTTTGTATTTGCCTTCTCTGACGCCTTCCGATGTGATAATCTGCTGGCATCTTCTCGGCTTGTAAATCTTGTTTATGAGTTCGAGAACAGCGTACATACTTCCGATATGACTATAAGGACCGAAGTAAGTACCCCATTTCTTATTGATAGTCCTTGTCTTGAATATCCTGGGGAATTCCTCGTTTGTGACGCAGATGGAAGGGTAGGTCTTACCGTCTTTCAACAGTACGTTGTAGCGAGGCTTGTACTGTTTTATAAGACTGTTTTCGAGCAACAGGGCATCTTCTTCCGTGTCTACAACTGTATAGGAGAGGTCTGTTATCTTGCTTACGAGCACCTTCGTCTTGAAGCGGTCTACTTCTTTCAGAAAGTAGCTCGACACACGGCTCTTCAGGTTTTTCGCCTTACCTACATATATAATTGTCCCCGATGAATCATAGAATTGGTAGCTGCCAGGCTTATCCGGCATGGCAGCTACTTTACTCTTGAGATATTCCAGTCTCTTTACATCTTCTTCTTTCTTCATCGGAAGACTTGTTTATTATCTTATACTTTCAGCAGCGACGTTACTTCGATATCCTTGTCGAAGATGTTTCTTCCTTCGAAACCTTCGTTGACGAGTTCGAGGATAAAGTTGATGTAGATCTTCTTCGGGTGGAACTTCTTCACCAGGTTGCATGCCGCCTTCATTGTTCCGCCGGTTGCGAGCAGGTCATCGTGCAGTAGGAGGATATCATCTTCGGTGATAGCATCCTTGTGAATCTCGATGGTGTCGGTACCGTACTCCTTTGTGTAGGTCTCGCTGATTGTCTCTGCGGGAAGCTTGCCCGGTTTGCGGCAAAGTACTATTCCGGCGTTGAGCCTTGTGGCCATTGCCGACGCCATTACAAAACCGCGGCTTTCGATTCCTACGATCTTGGTTATGCCTTTGTCTTTGTAAAGATCGTAAAGTTCGTCCTCCATGATCTGTACGCATTCGGCATTCTTGAACAGGGTGGTAACATCTCTGAAATTAACACCTTTCTGCGGGAAGTCAGGTATGCACCTGAGATTCTCCATTAAAACTTTGTTGTTCATTTTCAATACTTTATTATATTATATATTTCTAAATTGTTTCACGTGAAACATTGTTTTGTTTCCGTCGCCGTCAGTCCCGGTTTTATCTTCCGAGGAGTACCAGCATGACGTTTATGTCGCTCGGACTTACTCCCGGAATCCTGCTGGCTTGCGCCAGGGTCTCGGGTTGTATCTTTTCCAACTTCTGCCGCGCTTCTATCGAGAGGTTGTGCATGTTGGGGTAGTCGAACCGTCCGAGGATTTTTATATTCTCGAGTCTTCTCATCTTATCGGCGATGAGCTTTTCCCGCTCGATGTAACCGCGGTATTTTATCCTTATTTCCGCAGCTTCGATGATTTCTTCTTTTCTGTTTTTCGAAGAATCCAGCACTTCTTTCAGTGACGGTATTATCTCCGACAGATTCTTGAAGTTGAGTTCCGGGCGTGATACGAGATCGTAAATCTTCGCTCCGATATTCAGCGGAGTACTGCCGAGGGCCTCCAACGCTGAGTTGATTTGCTTCGGTTTCACCGACGTGGTCTTGCAAAAATCCTCGATTTTATCGATGGCTGCTTTCTTTTCCAACCACCAGTCGTATCTGTCTCTTTTCGCAAGACCGAGATTATATGATTTTTCGGTCAAGCGGGCGTCTGCGTCATCCTGACGGAGAAGGATGCGGTATTCGGCTCGCGAAGTGAACATCCTGTACGGTTCGTCGACTCCCTTGGTGGTAAGATCGTCGATGAGTACGCCGATATATGACTCGTCGCGGTGCATGATGAAGGGCTCGCCGCCGCCGCAGTATATCGCTGCGTTGATTCCGGCAACGGTGCCCTGACCGCCCGCCTCCTCGTATCCGGTGGTGCCGTTTACCTGTCCGGCGAAGAATAAACCGCCGATTATCTTCGATTCCAACGAGTGCTTTAGTTGTGTCGGGTCGAAGTAATCGTATTCGATGGCATAGCCCGGACGATACACTTTCAGGTCTTTGAATGCCGGAATTTTCTTCAGGGCGCTGATCTGCACATCCATCGGCATGCTCGACGAGAATCCGTTAAGATACATCTCGTTGGTGTCTTCACCCTCGGGCTCGAGGAAGAGGGGATGATGGTCGCGGTCGGGGAAGGTGACGAGTTTTGTCTCCACCGACGGACAGTATCGCGGTCCGATGCTCTGTATCTGTCCGTTGAACAGGGGAGAGTCGGGGAGGCCTTTCAACAGTTCTTCATGACATTCCTTATTGGTGTTGAGAGTCCAACAGGGCAGTTGCTTGAGTACGCGGTGAGGTGACATGTACGAGAACTGGTGAAAGTCGTTTTCACCGTCCTGAACCTCCATTTCATCGAAGTTGACGCTCCTTTTGTCTATTCTCACGGGGGTGCCTGTCTTCATCCTTCCGGAGGTGATGCCCCACCGTGTGATACTCTCGGTGAAATGGGTCACTGCGGGCTCGGCGATCCTTCCTCCGGCCACTTTCTTCCTTCCGATGTGCATCAGGCCGTTGAGGAACGTGCCGGCGGTGATGATGACGCTCTTGGCTCTCATCTCCACACCCCATATCGTCTTCACCCCGACAGCCTGCATGTCTTCGACGAGG
>Ga0065711_1011778_pt1 | contig 24626 bp, 23 predicted proteins | sample Hoacrofraction12_FD_59098 | JGI IMG/M metagenome (GOLD analysis project Ga0065711, IMG submission 59098) | Hoatzin crop microbial communities from Cojedes, Venezuela - Epithelial fraction 12 v2 (version 2) | ecosystem: Host-associated > Birds > Digestive system > Esophagus > Crop | place...
GCGGTCAACCTTCGAAGAGTCTTTTCCTGAGAAGGCACCACCGCCGTGAGCACCCTTACCGCCGTAGGTGTCTACGATGATCTTACGACCCGTCAGTCCTGTGTCTCCGTGAGGACCGCCGATAACGAACTTACCTGTCGGGTTGACGAAGTAGTCGATGTTGTCGTTGAACAGTGCCAACACCTTTTCGCTCTTGATACAGGCTTTTACGCGAGGCATCAGTATCTCCTTTACATCATCCTTTATCTTTTTCAGCATAGCCTCATCCTCGTCGAATTCGTCATGCTGTGTAGATACCACGATGGTGACGATACGCTGTGGTATACCTTCGTCGCTGTATTCCACCGTCACCTGACTCTTAGCATCGGGACGGAGGTATGTCATCACCTTACCCTCCTTACGGATGTCTGCAAGGGTCTTCATTATCAGATGTGCTAAGTCTAAAGATACAGGAATGTAGTTCGACGTTTCGTTGGTAGCGTAACCGAACATCATACCTTGGTCACCCGCACCCTGTTCCTCCTCGTTGGCTCTGTCGACACCCTGGTTGATGTCATCGCTCTGTTCGTGGATGGCGTTCAGTACACCGCAGGAGTTACCGTCAAACTGATATTCCGCCTTGTCATAACCGATGTTCAGGATGGTCTTGCGGGCTATCGTCTGCAGGTCTATATACTCTTCGCTATGCACCTCGCCGGCTATCACCACCTGTCCTGTGGTAACGAGCGTCTCCACAGCCACGCGAGCCCTGGAGTCGTAAGCTAAAAACTGGTCTAGAATAGCGTCTGATATCTGGTCGGCCACCTTATCGGGATGTCCTTCCGATACTGATTCTGATGTGAAAAGATATGCCATAATATATTATTTTTTTGATTTCTTTTTCGATTTCCTTTCTTTCTTGTCCTTCTTATCCTTTTTCTCCTTCCTTTTTCCTCCGCGCTGTGCGGGTTGCTCGTTGCGCTTCTCCCTACCTTTACGAGCTTTCCTTCCATGTCCCGGTTCCTCGGCATCGTTGCATCTCACCTCTCTACCGTGGTAACGGGTACCGTCGAGGAGCTGTGCCACCGTGTCGGCATCGTCTTCAGGTACTTCGAGATAGGCGTAACGGTCGTAGAGGTCGATATGTCCCACCTCCTGTTTTCCGGGCACATGTTGGTTGATATACTGCATGGCTTGCGCGGGGAAGAAATTATCGTCTTTTCCGAGGTTGATAAACAGTCGACGATATCCTCGTTCCGCCTTCTGTCTTCCTCGAGACGATTTCTTTTTACCCGTCGACTTCTCGTTTACCACGGGTTCTATCTCGGGAGCATCGGCGTAGTAGGCCAGGAACCGACCGAACTCTCTGCTCATCACCTTCTTGATGATATCCAGTTTGTCGATATACTCGAAATGCCGTTTTATATCACTCATAAACGGTGCTATCTGTTCTTCGTCGACGTCCGTTTTCAGTATCTGGTCCATCACCTTGTACAACTGCTTGGTACAGATATCTTTAGGAGTAGGTATCGGCTGTTGCACGAAACTCTTACCGATAACCTTCTCTATCTCTCTTATCTTTCCTTTCTCTCTGGAGTGCACGATGGAGATGCTGGTACCGTTCTTACCCGCTCTACCCGTTCTACCGCTGCGATGCGTGTAGTTCTCTATGTCGTCGGGCAGTCCGAAATTGATGACGTGCGTCAGGTCGTCAACATCCAAACCGCGTGCTGCCACATCGGTGGCGATAAGCAGTTGGGTGAGATGTTGTCTGAATTTCTGCATCGTCAGGTCTCTCTGTTGTTGCGAGAGGTCTCCATGCAGCGACTCCGCATTATATCCGTCGTGTATCAGTTTGTCGGCTATCTCCTGCGTCTCTTTCTTCGTCCTACAGAATACTATAGCGAAGATACGAGGGTGATAGTCTACTATCCTCTTCAGTGCCAAGTACTTATCCTTAGCGTTGACCATGTAGTAGATATGGTTCACATGTTCCGCTCCCTCGTTGCGACTGCCTACCACTATCTCCTTGTAGTTACCGAGATAGTTCTTTGCTATCTTCTCTATCTCCTTGCTCATCGTAGCCGAGAAGAGCAGCGTATGTCGCTGAGGCGGAACGTTTTCCAGTATAGTGTCGATACTCTCCGAGAAACCCATGTTCAACATCTCGTCGGCCTCGTCGAGTACCACGTTACGTACATTATCGAGTTTCGCCACCCCTCGTTTCATCAGGTCTATCAGTCGTCCCGGCGTAGCCACGATGATCTGTATACCGTGACGCAGTGACCTTATCTGCGCTTCTATCGATGTACCGCCGTATACGGGCAGTATCTTTATGCCGTCGATATATTTTGCGAAGTCCGTCAGGTCATCGGCTATCTGTAGACAGAGTTCCCTCGTAGGACTGAGCACTATAGCCTGTGTCGTCTTATCTTTCGGGTTGGTACGTTGCAACAGCGGTATGCCATACGCAGCGGTCTTACCCGTACCCGTCTGTGCCAAGGCGATGATATCTTCGCTGCTGTTGTTGAGCAGATAAGGTATCACCTGTTCCTGTACGGGCATAGGTTCCACGAACCCCAGTTCTTCCACGGCCTGGCATATCTCGGCGCTCACGCCTAATTCTTCAAATGTCTTCACTATATTGTTTAATACCTATTATGAATTCGGACAACAAGGCATACAGACCGATGTGAGGGGTATTGTTCGGTCTGCGCCATTTCTTTTCGTTTGCAAAGGTAGTGATTTTTTCTGTCATTGTAATCTAAATGGATTTTTTTTATTAATTTTGTGGTCGAAATGACAGAGAATATAGGATTTAAGGATCTCATCGTCTTTATCATCATCTGTGGCGGTCTACTGTATATCACAGGCTCATGGATGATGGCGTTGGGTATCATGATACTGCTTATCCTCCTTGACGTGGGGTTGGCAGCATATATCGTGCGAAAACGGAAGGAGAGAGAAGACAAAGAATGAGAAGGGGTATAATCCCTGCTGATTATGGAGCAACTGATAGAATTATATAGAAAATGGAGCGGTCATGACCCTCGTACCGTGGAACCGTTGGAGGGTGCGGGCAGTAACCGACGCTATTACCGTTTCTATGCCGACGACGCATCGACGGTGATAGGTGTGGTGGGCACCAGCAGGGATGAGAACCATGCTTTCGTGTATCTCACCAACCATTTTACGGGGTGTAAGTTGCCCGTGCCTAAAATACTCGCCGTGAGTGACGATGAACTGCGTTATCTGCAGACCGACTTAGGTAAGACATCGCTCTTCGATGCCATCGCGGGTGGTCGTAATGCGGGCGGACGATATAACCTGAAAGAGAAAGCGCTGCTTGTAAAGACTATACGGCAGTTGCCCAACATACAGTTGGGAGGTGCCAGGGGACTGGATTTCAGTAACTGTTACCCTCAACCGGAGTTTGATATCGACAATGTGCTGTTCGATCTCAACTATTTCAAATACTGTTTTCTCAAAGCTACGGAGATAGATTTCCATGAGATGAAGTTGGAGGCGGCTTTCCGTCTGTTTGCCAAAGATCTGACATCCGAACAGAACGACTGTTTCATGTATCGCGATTTCCAGGCACGCAACGTGATGGTTGACGGTGACGGTAATCCGTATTTTATCGACTATCAGGGCGGTCGTAAGGGACCGTTCTACTACGACCTTGCCTCGTTCCTGTGGCAGGCGTCGGCGAAATATCCGTATAAGTTGCGCCGTGACTTAGTGGCGGAATACTATAACTCGCTGAAGAATTTCATCGAGGTACCGTCTACCCGTCATTTCGTCGACCGACTGAGTCTCTTCGTACTCTTCCGTACCCTGCAGGTGTTGGGAGCGTATGGTTTCAGGGGCTATTTCGAGCGCAAGAAACATTTTATCGACAGCATACCTCCCGCGATACAGAACCTTCGGGAGATAATAAAGCGCGATGTGTTCCACTATCCGTATATGATAGACCTCCTCCGCAAGCTCACCGAACTGCCGCAGTTTGCGATGCTCGAGGAGACGGCGGTGAGCAGGAGCGACGGATACAAGACGGCGGTAGACGATGTGTACAAGGCGCATCCTATGGACGGTCCTGCTACCTTCTCGAAATACGATAACAAAGGACCGTTGGTGGTTAAGGTATACAGTTTCTCTTACCATAAGGGCATCCCTGAGGATGACAGCGGCAACGGTGGCGGTTATGTCTTCGACTGTCGCAGCACGCATAACCCCGGACGTTATGAACCATATAAGAAGCAGACGGGACTAGACGAGCCCGTGATACGTTTCCTGGAGGATGACGGTGAGATACTCGCTTTCCTCGACCATGTGTACGCCCTTGCCGACCATCACGTGAGACGATATATACAGCGCGGATTCACGTCGCTGATGTTCTCCTTCGGTTGTACGGGCGGTCAGCACCGCAGCGTGTACAGCGCACAACATTTGGCGGAGCATATCAACGAGAAATTCGGAGTAGAGGTGCATATCTGTCACCGTGAACAGAATATAACACAGGTGTTGGAGGCACATAAGGTATGAGACAGGCGATGATTTTTGCGGCGGGACTAGGAACCCGTCTTAAACCGCTTACCGACACGATGCCCAAGGCACTGATACCCGTTGACGGCCGACCGCTGCTCAAGCATGTGGTGGAGAAACTGAAGACGGCTGGTTTTGAGCATGTCGTGATCAACGTGCATCATCATGCGCAGATGATCGTCGACTACCTGAAAGAAAACGATAATTTCGGTATCGACATCAAGATAAGTGATGAGACGACAGAGTTGCTCGATACAGGGGGAGGCATAAAGAAGGCGCGACAGCTGTTTGATCCTGCCTACCCGATACTCATACATAACGTGGATATCCTGAGTAACGTCGACCTACAGTCATTTTACGACGGTCATGCCGACCACGACGCCACGTTGCTCGTAAGTAACAGACAGACAAAACGTTACCTGTTGTTCTCAAAAGAGATGAGGATGCAGGGATGGACGAATATAGAGACGGGCGAGGTCAAGGCACCGGGAACAGTAGATGCCGATGCCCGTAAGTTGGCTTTCAGCGGTATTCATATCTTCTCGCCCCGACTGTTCGGTCTTATGGACCGTTGGCCGGAGAAATTCGGTATCACCGACTTCTATATCCGTCACTGTGGAGAGGCAGATATCACGGGTTATGAAAAGAAGGACCTGCATCTTATCGACGTAGGGAAACTGGATACCCTGTCGAAGGCAGAAGAGTTTATCAAGACAGAGACATAATATAAACATACATATATGCAAAAGATTATCATTTTAGACTTCGGGTCACAGACCACCCAACTCATCGGTCGCCGTGTGCGCGAGTTGGATACCTTCTGTGAGATCCTTCCTTACAACAAGTTCCCCAAGGACGATAAGGAAGTGATAGGAGTCATCCTCAGCGGGTCGCCCTATTCGGTTCACGACCCTGAAGCCTTTAAGGTTAACCTCGATGACTTCATCGACCGCTACCCTGTGTTGGGCATCTGTTATGGTGCACAGTTTATCGCCAACAGCAGAGGCGGAAAGGTGGAGAAGACCAATTCGAGGGAGTATGGACGTGCCAACCTGAAGTCGTTTGACGATAAAGACCCTCTGTTTAAGGGTTTTACAGAGAACTCGCAGGTATGGATGAGTCATGGTGATACTATCACGGCGATACCTTCCGACTGTCATGTCATCGCCTCTACGCAGGATGTGCATTATGCGGCATACAGCAACTACGGCAGTAACGATGCCAAGCGTTATTGGGCGGTGCAATTTCACCCCGAGGTGTTCCACTCTACGCAGGGAAAAGACCTGTTGCGAAATTTCGTTGTGGATATCTGTGGCAGTAGACAGGAATGGAGCGCCGCCTCCTTTGTGGAGACGACGGTGGCAGAACTGCGACAGCAGTTGGGTAACGACCGCGTGATACTCGGTCTTTCCGGCGGTGTCGACTCCAGCGTCTGCGCTACCTTGCTCAACCGTGCCATAGGTAAGAACCTTACCTGTATCTTCGTGGATCATGGTATGTTGCGCAAGAATGAGTTCCAGAAAGTTATGGAGGCTTACGAAGGCTTGGGACTCAACGTTATCGGTGTCGATGCGAGTGAGAAATTCTTTGCCGACCTGCAGGGCGTCACCGATCCAGAACAGAAACGTAAGATCATCGGTCGTGACTTCGTGGAGGTGTTTAATGCTGAGGCTAAGAAGATCACCGATGCCAAATGGCTCGCACAGGGCACTATCTATCCCGACCGTATCGAGAGTCTGTCGATAACAGGTATGACGATAAAGAGTCATCATAATGTAGGCGGTCTACCGAAAGAGATGAAACTGCAGCTCTGTGAACCGCTGAAGTGGCTGTTTAAAGACGAGGTAAGAAGGGTAGGGTTCCAGTTGGAGATGCCCGAGCGACTTATCAAGCGTCACCCGTTCCCCGGACCGGGATTGGCAGTACGTATCCTCGGAGATATAACACGTGAGAAAGTACGTATCCTACAGGATGCCGACGATATATATATCGAGAATATGCATCAGTGGATATGCGAAGACGGTGAACCGCTCTACGATAAGGTATGGCAGGCCGGTACGGTACTGCTCTCTACCATACGTAGCGTGGGAGTGATGGGAGATGAGCGAACATACGAACATCCCGTGGCTCTGCGTGCCGTAACCAGTACCGATGCTATGACCGCCGATTGGGCACATCTGCCTTACGAGTTTATGGCTAAGGTATCCAATGAGATAATTAACAAGGTTAAGGGGGTTAATAGGGTGTGCTATGACATTTCATCAAAACCCCCCTCAACTATAGAGTGGGAGTAGGCACTCCCACTCTATAGTTGAGGCCGGTTTTGATAGTTGATAGTTGAGAATGGATAGTTGATAATTAGTCGCTTCGCGACAATATTTAATATTTATCCTCAGACATATAACTATCAATTATCAATTATCAATTATCAACTTGATTCATCATGTCGCGTTTGTTGTTTTTTATACTACTGTTATTTCCCTTTAGTGCAGTTGCGCAAGATGTAGAAGCTTCAGACTCTTTGGATATTGAGGAGTATGATACTCTTGCTGTGGATTCTATTGCTCCGCCCCTTCCGTGGCCTGAGAGTCTGCAGGCGGCGTTGGATAGTGTGATGGCGCATAGCAGAGTACTGAAGACGGCGCAGTTGGGGTTGGCTATCTATGACCTTACGGCAGACAGTATGTTGTATGCTGTCAACGACCGTTACACCATGCGGCCTGCATCGGTGATGAAGTTGGTGACGGCGATAACGGCACTGGATAAACTTGGTGAGTCGTACCGTTTCACTACTCGTCTTTATTACGACGGTGAGATAGTAGACAGCACCTTAGTGGGCGATATCTATTGCGTGGGCGGTTTCGATCCCCGTTTCAACAGTGATGATATGCGTGCCTTCGTGGAGGAGATAAAAGAGTTGGGTATCGACACCATCGACGGTCGTATCGTTGCCGACGTGTCGATGAAAGACAGTAAGGAATACGGAGAAGGATGGTGTTGGGATGATGACAATGCCGTGCTCTCGCCACTTCTCATCTCCAGAAAGGATGAGTTCCTGTCGCGTTTCGTCTCTGCCCTGTCAGATGCAGGCATATACCTGAAAGGTTATACGTCGAAAGCTACGGTACCCGCCACGGCACGCTGTATCAGTAGTCGTTACCACAGCATCGACCAGATACTATACCAGATGATGAAGGAGAGTGACAACCTGTATGCCGAGTCGATGTTCTATCAGATAGCTGCTTCCACGGGGAAACGCTATGCCACGGCTAAAGATGCGGCGACGGTGATAAGACAGTTGATACAGAAGGTAGGACTTGACCCACAGACATATAGAATCGCCGACGGTAGCGGACTGTCACTGTATAACTATGTCTCGGCAGAACTTATAGTACGTCTGTTGCGTTACGCATACGAGAACAGTAATATTTATCAGAACCTCCTTTCCACATTACCCGTCGCCGGTGTCGACGGTACGTTGAAATCACGAATGAAAGGCACTAAGGCAGCAGGAAATGTGTATGCCAAGACAGGCACCGTATCGGGAGTCAGTTCCTTGGCGGGTTATGTCACATCGTCCAACGGTCATGAACTCTGTTTTGCCATTATTCTTAATGGCTTGATGAAAGGCAGTAGAGGTAGAGCGCTGCAGAATAGAATCTGCACTTTGATGGCAGAGAAATGATATTTATTTTCTTAAGTATGTCGCGAAGCGACTAACTATCAACTATCAACTATCAATTATCAACTAAAAAGGGGACTCTACCTCGCGGTAAAGTCCCCTCAAACCTAAACTAGTAACCTTATCAATTTCTGAAACTTGTTAAGTCTTCAGCGATAAAGTTTTTGATATATGCGTGATGACCGATACATTCTTCTTCGGCCATTCTAACATAGACATTAGCACTCTTGGCAAACAGCTCGGGAGCCTGTGTTGCATCGTAGAGGATGAGCAGACTCATCATAATATCGCCCGTCATATTGTACAGACGACGACCGAGGAAATCGTGCATCTCTTGGTTCTCGGCTGCCTTAACGTAGTTGACGGCATCCTCATACATCTCTATGAGCTTGCTTACTCTTACCTTCAACGGTTTCAGGTCTTCAGCAACCTCATTCTCCAACATCTCTTTCATGATGTTGAGGTATGTGCCGTTGGTGATATAACGTATAGCCGCTACTACCTGCAACTGTGTGGTACCCTCGTAGATAGAGAATATACGTGCATCACGATACAGACGCTGACTCTTATACTCCATGATAAATCCTGATCCTCCGTGGATAGAGATAGCATCGTATGCGTTCTGGTTGGCATATTCAGAGTTCATACCCTTTGCGAGTGGAGTGAAGGCATCGGCAAGACGACTGTATTTCTTCATCTCCTGCTTCTCTTCCGGCTCCAACTTACGATCGCGCTCAATATCCTCCAGTGCTTTGTAGATATCTACGTAGCGGGCTGTCTGATACAACAGAGAACGACCTGCGTCGAGCTTAGCTTTCATACGTGACAGCATATCGTAAACGGCAGGGAAGTTGATGATCTTCTGTCCGAACTGTGCACGTTCCTTAGCGTATGCCAAGCCTTCGTTATATGCTTCCTGTTCTACGCCCACGCTCTGTGCTGCGATACCCAGACGGGCACCGTTCATCAGGGCCATCACGTATTTGATAAGACCCAGACGGGTACTACCGCAGAGCTCTGCCTTGGCATTCTTGTATACCAACTCACAGGTAGGACTGCCGTGGATACCCAGTTTATGTTCGATGTGACGCACATCCACGCCACCGTTCTTCTTGTCGTAGATAAACATCGACAGACCGCGTCCGTCGGTAGTACCTTCCTCAGAACGAGCGAGTACGAGGTGGATATCAGAATCACCGTTGGTGATAAAACGCTTCACACCGTTAAGGCGCCAGCACTGCTCCTTCTCATCGTAGGTAGCCTTCAGCATCACGCGCTGCAGGTCACTACCTGCGTCAGGCTCGGTAAGGTCCATAGACATCGTCTCACCTGCACACACACGAGGAATATATTTCTGACGCTGTTCCTCGCTACCGAACTCATAGAGAGTGTCGATACAGCTCTGCAGACTCCATACGTTCTGGAAACCTGCGTCGGCAGCAGAGATAACCTCCGACAGCATTGAGAATACCGTGTTAGGGAGGTTCAAACCGCCGTACTGACGAGGCATAGACACACCGTAAAGACCAGCCTTACGGGTTATCTCCAAGTTCTCGAAAGTCTTTGACGCATATACCATACGTTTGTTCTCGAGATGAGGACCTTCCAAGTCTACCGACTCAGAGTTAGGCTCTATCACGTTGGCAGCCACATCGCCAGTGATATCGAGGATTCTCTTATAGTTCTCGATGGCATCCTCGTAATCTACAGGAGCATCATCATACTTATCCTTATCAGCGTAGTTCTTCTCTTTCAGATCTACGATACGTTTCATCAACGGGTGATGAAGGTGATACTCCATCTCGGGATGATCGCTATAATAATTTGCCATATTTCGTTCGTTTTTGTTTACTTACTGTTCTTCTTGTAGTATTTGATGAGCTTAGGTACTACCTCCTCTACCGTTCCTACCACTACGTAGTCGGCGATTTTGTTTATAGGAGCATCCTTATCGCTGTTTACCGATATGATGATACCTGAATCCTGCATACCTGCGATATGCTGTATCTGTCCTGATATACCACAAGCGATATATACCTTCGGGTGTACCGTAACACCTGTCTGACCTATCTGACGGTCGGCATCACAGAAACCGGCGTCAACAGCGGCACGAGAAGCACCTACCTCACCGTGAAGCTCCTTGGCCAACTGGAACAGCATATCGAAATTCTCTTTCGAGCCCATGCCGTAACCACCAGCCACAACGATAGGAGCACCCTTCAGGTTGTGCTTTGCAGCCTCGACATGACGGTCGATAACCTTAACCACATAATCTGTGGTAGGCACGTATTTAGCTACATCAGGATAAACCACCTCTTTCTTGCAGTCTCCGTCGTAAAGAGCTTTCTGCATCACACCTGAACGCACCGTAGCCATCTGTGGACGGTGATCAGGGTTAACGATCGTAGCCACGATGTTACCACCGAAAGCAGGACGAATCTGATAGAGCAGATTATTATATGTCTTCTTTGTCTTCTTATCTTCGTAGTCACCGATTTCCAGTTCGGTACAGTCGGCAGTAAGACCGCTCGTCAGTGAACTGCTCACCCTCGGTCCGAGGTCACGTCCGATGACCGTGGCACCCATGAGAGCTATCTGCGGTTGCTCCTCCTTGAAGAGGTTGACCAAGATATCAGTATGTGGAGCTGAAGTATAAGGGAAAAGACCTTCTGCATCGAAGACGAAAAGTTTGTCAACGCCGTATGGAAGGATCTGATCCTCTACCTTACCCTTGATGCCCGTTCCGGCAACGATGGCGTGCAGTTCCACACCAAGAGTGTTGGCCAACTTACGGCCTTTGGTGAGCAACTCCTGTGACACCTCAGCCACAGTAGTATTCTCTACCTCACAATATACAAATACGTTATTCATCTTAGCCAATAATCTTTTCGTTCAACAACTCTTTTATCAATCCCTCCACATCAGCATCGCTGCCAGTGATCGTCTTACTCTCCTTAGCCTGGAACACGATGTTCTGTACTGCTTTCACCTTTGTCGGTGAACCGGCCAGACCACACTGATTAGGATCACCGTCGATATCGGCAACGCCCCACTGTGTGAGCGTGAGATAAGGACGCTGTTCATACAGGTCTTTGCGTGGGTCGTCGGCAGGACGCTCAGAAGGACATGACGCATACTTGTATTTCATCACGAGCTTAGCGTTCTTCGGTCTGCAGGGAGCAGCGCTACCGTTGACAGTAACCACCAAAGGCAGTGGAGCAACCACCGTCTCCACACCACCGTCGATATGACGACGTATCGTAGCCTTGCCGTCTTCCACTTTAAGTATCTCCTCGGCGTATGTCACCTGGTTGAGGCCTAATTTCTGAGCCACCTGCGGTCCCACCTGTGCGGTATCACCGTCGATAGCCTGTCTTCCACCGATAACGATATCCACATCGCCGATTTTCTTTATGGCGGTGGCAAGGGTGTACGACGTAGCCAAGGTGTCAGCACCGGCACATAACTTGTCGGTCAGGAGCCAACCTGTGTCGGTACCTCTATATAGACCCTCACGGATAATCTCTCCAGCACGTGGAGGACCCATCGTGAGAATACCTACTGTAGAACCAGGATTCTGCTCCTTCAGTCGCAGAGCCTGCTCTAATGCATTCAAATCTTCTGGGTTGAAGATAGCGGGTAAAGCAGCACGGTTTACGGTGCCTTCTGCTGTCATGGCATCCTTACCCACATTTCTGGTGTCAGGTACTTGCTTGGCAAGTACTACTATTTTCAAACTCATATATATTAAAATAAGATTGTTTTGCACAAAAACGAAATCGAGTGCAAAGGTATGTAAAAAATTCCATCACTCAAAATAAAAGAAGTCGAAATTGCACAAATTACGTTGTTTTGTGCACATTTTATCCCTTTTGTGCAATTATTAAAGTGGTAAATTTTGAAATGAGCGAAAAAAATTCTACCTTTGCAATCCGTATGGTATCAGAAGTTCGTAACATAAACAATCGACAGCGTCTTACATTACGTTTGGGCAGCGGTGCGTTGGCCGTGTCGCTCGTCACACCGAATGTCGATGACGATTCGGCGATAGAGTACGAGACGTATGTCATGAAGAGCGGCGTCTCAGAGGCTGCCAACCTGCGCATGGCGATAAAGGAGGGTGATCTTCTCTCTCGTAAGATGCGCAAGATACGCGTCATGGTACCGTCGGGGGTGTTGATGGTACCGATAAATCTTTTCGACCACGAATCGAAGGATATGTTGTACAGACATAGTTTTCCTCATACTACCGACTGCATGGTAGAGAGTCTGGTGGTGCCTTATCTCAACTGTGTCGCCCTTTTTGCCGTGAACAAAGATACCAACACCGTTCTTACTGACAATTTCGAGGATGTAAAATATATGCCTGCCGCCTCTCCCGTATGGCGCCACCTGCACCGTCGGTCGGAGGTAGGTTACAACCACAAGCTTTATGCCTATTTCGCCGATGAGAAACTCACCATCCTCAGTTTCTCCAAAAATCGTTTCCGTTTCTATAACGTCTTTCAGATAGAAGGGGAACAGGATGCGATGTATTTTACTCTTTACGTATGGCAGTTGTTGGGGTATAATCAGGAAAAAGACGAGTTGCATATCGTCAGCGACCGTCGCGACATGGGTGCTTTCGCCGATAAGGCACGTGAGTTCGTGAAGAACGTGTATCTTGTCAACGCCGCTGCCGACTACAACACCTCGCTGTTTAAGGATTACAGACAGATGCCTTACGACATGCTGCTCTTGGCGCAAGACCGATAGGAGGTATCATGAGAATCATAACAGGAAAATACAAAGGTCGTAGGTTCGATATTCCCAAGACGTTTAAGGCACGTCCTACCACCGATTTCGCCAAGGAAAATATCTTCAATGTGATGACGGGTTATCTCGATTTCGAGGGTATCAATGCTCTCGACCTCTTTGCGGGTACGGGAAGTATAACCCTGGAACTGTTGTCACGCGGTTGCGACAGGGTTGTGAGTGTAGAGAAAGATCCCGCACATCAGCGGTTTACGAAGCAGTGTCTGGAGAAGATCGCAGGCGAGAAAGGCAGTGATGCCGAGGATATAAAGAGAGTTATTCTGATAAAAGGCGATGTGATGCGTTTCATACGCAGTACCACGCATAAGTTCGACCTTATCTTTGCCGACCCACCGTATCAACTGGAGAATATCGCCGAACTGCCTGAGATGATACTCAGTAGTGGTATCCTTGCCGAGGGTGGTCTGCTCGTCTTTGAGCATGGCAGTAAAAACACATTTAAAGAAAACCCTCTGTTTGTGGAACAGAAGGTTTATGGAAGTGTCAATTTCTCACTTTTCGTGAATAAGTAAGTGAAATCTTACTTCAGGTATTTATTCACAATGTCAAGAGTTTCCTTGCAGTTTACGGGTTTTGCGATAAAATCATCGCATCCTGCATTGAATGCATTCTCCTTATCGCTTTCGTATGCATTGGCAGTAAGTGCCAAAACAGGTATCTCGGGGTGTTCCGCCTTTATGGCTTTCGTTGCCTCGATACCATCCATGACGGGCATGTTGATATCCATGAGAACCAAGTCGATACCGCCCTCTTTAACTTTCTGTACGGCTTCTAATCCGTTTATGGCTCTTACTATGTTGTAGTCCCTTTTTAGGATATACGTCATCAAGACGTAGTTACCGTCGTTATCCTCGGCGACCAATATATTCTTCATATCCTCTTATACTTTGTCAATCTTATTACGTTGCAAAAATAGTAAAATAATATGAAAAACATAAAGAAAAATGAATTTTTTTGCTAATTTTGCATGCAAATATATTTAGACGTTGAATTTTGACAGTGTTATAGGTCAGTCAGAGGCTAAGGAACGACTCAAAGCACTGGCAGAGGGCGGGAGTATACCCCACGCCCTGATGTTCTGTGGCCCTAAGGGTAGCGGGAAACTGCCGTTGGCGGTGACGTTTGCGATGCAACTGCTCAACACCACCACCGTGGAACATCCCGACCTGCATTTCACGTTTCCCGTGGTGCGCACATCGAAGTTTGACGGACAGCATAAGATGATCAGCGATGATTTCTCCGCTGAATGGTATGACCTGTTGAAAGACAGTCTGTATTTCGACATGCGACAGTGGCTCGATGCCATGGGGGCGGAAAATCAACAGGCACTCATCGGTAGGGGAGAGAGCGTTAGTCTGATACATAAACTCTCGCTGAAATCCAGTCAGGGAGGATACAAGATATCGGTGATATGGTTGCCCGAGTACATGAACAGCGAATGTGCCAACGCGCTCCTGAAACTGCTTGAGGAACCGCCGTCGCAGACACTCTTCCTCATGGTGTGTGAAGATCCCGACCGACTGCTCGACACGATACGAAGTCGTGTACAACGGTTTGACGTAAAACGTATCGATGACAGCGACGTGGAGAAAGCCCTCGTGAGTGAGAGGGGAATAGGTGAAGCCGACGCACATCGTATAGCACGTATCGCCAACGGCAACTGGCTGACGGCAGTGGAGCAGTTGAGTGCAAGCGGAGAAAACAGCGAATTTCTCAACCTCTTCATCAACCTCATGAGAAAAGCCTATATGAGGGATATCAAGGAACTGACGAAATGGAGCGATGTGGTGAGCAGTTTCGGACGTGAGAAACAGAAACGACTTCTCACCTATTTCCTGCGCATGGTACGGGAGAATTTCATGTATAACTTCCACAAGGAGGAGCTCTGTTACATGACACAGGAAGAGGAGAATTTCTCACAGCGCTTCGCACGTTTTATCAACGAGGCCAACGTNATCGGGATAAGNGANCTGNTNCAGCGNGCTTATCGNGANATCAGTCAGAACGCCAACGGAAAGATNGTGTTCTATCATCTGGCGCTGAATATTATAGTATTGCTAATACAAAAATAGAGATTATGGATTTTGAGATAACAATAAATACCGACCGTGGACTTTCTAATGGCGCTTGTGGCAGACAGGACAAGCAGCTCAACTCTTACGACTGGTTGGAGGATGTTCCGGGCAATGCCCTCACCACCGACCTCGTGGAGGTGCAGTTTAAGAATACACGTAAGGGGTATTATCATAATGTAAACCATCTCGACCTACATAAAGGAGATATAGTAGCCGTGGAATCCAGTCCGGGACATGACATCGGTGTGGTGACGATGACGGGAAAACTGGTGAAGTTGCAGATAAAGAAAGCCAACCTCAAATCGCCCGACGACATAAAGAGGGTATACCGCATCGCAAAGCCCGTGGATATGGAGAAATACGAGGCGGCGAAAAACAGAGAACATTCCACGATGATCGAAAGTCGTAAGATAGCTAAGAGCTTAGGACTGGAGATGAAGATTGGTGACGTGGAATATCAGGGTGACGGTAATAAAGCTATCTTCTATTACATCGCCGAGGGACGTGTCGACTTCCGCGAGCTTATCAAGGTGTTGGCCGATGCTTTCCACGTGAGAATAGAGATGAAACAGATCGGAGCCCGTCAGGAGGCAGGACGTATCGGTGGTACAGGACCTTGCGGACGCGAGCTCTGTTGCGCCACATGGATAAGAAGCTTTTCTTCTGTAAGTACCAACGCAGCACGTTTTCAGGAGATATCTACCAACCCACAGAAACTTGCGGGAATGTGTGCCAAACTGAAATGCTGTATCAACTACGAGGTGGACTGTTATATGGAGGCATCGAAGAATTTCCCTCCGAAAGATGCGATACTGCAGACCATGGACGGTGACTTCTACCATTTCAAGAACGATATCCTTGCAGGTCTTGTGAGCTATTCTACAGACAAGAATCTGGCGGTCAACCTAGAAACGATAAGCGTTCAGCGTGCCAACGACATCTTCGCAATGAACAAGAGAGGCGAGAAACCGGAGAGTCTGAATGAGAATGGTAAGCCGAAGAAGGCTAAACCAGTGGATATCGCGGTGCAGGAGAATATAGAGCGTTTCGATAAGGCGAAGAAGAAAAAGAAGAAGAAGGGTGGACAGCCCCGACCGAATAAAAACCGCAACAACGCACCGAGAGAGAAGCGTGATGACAATAAGGAAAAGACATCTGAGTAGGGCATTGTTGGTCGCTGTTGTCTGCACGGCCTGTGTGGGCAACAAATCGTTCGATTCCTACCAACATCTGTCAGGTGAGGAGTGGGATCGTCAGAATATCCTCACGTACAACATACCTACCGTACATGCCCACGATGTGTATAAGACAAATGTCGGGGTAAGATTCAATGACGACTATAGTTACCGCAATCTCGCCCTGGAGGTAAAGCATACCATACACAGACGTGACACTCTCAGCAGAGACACGATCATAGAATACATAGACACCATACACCTCTCCGTCTATGATGATAAGGGGAAGTTGCAGGGTGCGGGACTTTTCTCGAGACAGTTGAACAGCGATGTAAGAACCTTCTCCATGAACGAAGGTGACTCCCTAGTCGTATCGTTGCGTCATATCATGCACGATGCCGTGTTGTATGGTATCGAGGATGCAGGCGTAAACCTTATAGGACGTAAACCCCGTTATCAGAGACAATGAGATATTTCCTCTTTTTCAGTTACGATGGCACCGCCTATCACGGTTGGCAGATACAGCCTAACGGCAATTCCGTGCAGGCAGAGTTGCAGAAAGCACTCTCTACCATCCTTCGTGAGGATATTTCCGTAGTAGGAGCGGGGCGTACCGATACGGGTGTTCATGCCCGTAAGATGGCCGCACATTTTGATACGGAGAAAATGTTAGACTGCGAACAGACCGTGTATAAACTCAACAGGGTGTTGCCGCGAGATATCGCCGCCTTGGATATGCGTCAGGTAGCCGATGATATGCATGCCCGTTTCAGTGCTGTGGCCCGTACATATCATTATTATTTCCATACCCGTAGAGATCCCTTCTTACGTCATTATTCTTGTGAGACCTATTATCCGTTGGATATGGATGCGATGCAGCAGGCAGCGGAGATAATAAAAGAATATAGTGATTTCAGTGCTTTCTGTAAGAGTGGCAGTGATGTCAAGACTACGATATGCAAGATAAAAGAGTCTCGTTTCGTGATTACCTCCGATCATACCTTTTATTACGAGGTCATCGCCGACCGCTTTCTGCGTAACATGGTACGAGCCATTGTAGGTACCTTGGTAGAGGTAGGTCGTGGTCGTCTCACCCTCTCAGAATTCCGTAAAGTCATAGAAAACGGCAACAGGAGTAATGCAGGAGAGAGCATGCCTGCCCATGCATTATTCTTAGAGGATGTGGAATATCCATAAAAAACTTCCAAAAAATTTTGTCAGTTCATAAAAAACACGTACCTTTGCACCGCAATTGAGGTCAAACCTTATTTGTGTCGGGCTTTTAGCTCAGTTGGTTAGAGCAACAGACTCATAATCTGGAGGTCCCAGGTTCAAGCCCTGGATGGCCCACCGCTGAAAATCAAGCACTTACGGATTTTAACGTAGGTGCCTTTTTCGTTGTAGGGAACTTTTAGGGAACTTTTTGAAGAAAAACTTGGGGTTTGTTACGTAGTGAAATTTAATGTTATTACAACGCTATGAAACCTATCTATTAAATAAATATGCAGGATTTTGCTAATAAACTTATAGGTAATTCTGAAACTGGCGTGAATAGTGTAAAGATTGATGTTGATACATTGAAGCCCGATGTTAATATGTAAGCGTCCAAAATTGGGTTATAATCCATTAAGGGCGGGTACCATAGCCCCAATCGAACAATATTACTGGATCTGCTCCAAAAAATCATTCCACTTCTCCACGACATTTTTTCGTTCAAAGCGATGACTCGTTTCAATAGCGTTTTTAGCCATTTCGTTTCTCAGATTGTCGTTATCCATAAGCGACAGCAGTTTCTCTGCGTAACTTGATAAATTAAAAGGTTCTGTAAGATATCCGTTTTCTTCGTCATTGATTATGTCAACAGCAGAACGATATGAATTGAACGCGAGTGGTACTACTCCCATCTGTTGTGCTTCTGTAAGTGTAAGGCCCCATCCCTCACTTCTTGATGTCATCATAAATATCGCACTCTCCTCATAGTATGGTTTAGGATTTTGTTTTCCTAAAAAATCGACATCAGACAAATGCATCTTCAATGCCATTCGTTTGTATCTGTTAAGATCTGGTCCTTCACCAATGACTTTGAGATTCCATCCATCAGACCTCTTATCTTGTTTTACCATCTGCCATATCTTCAATGCATAGCTCAGTTTTTTTTGGCCTTCATCCATACGTGAGACGATAATAACCTGTTTATGCTTACTACTCAAATCTACAGAGTCATAGAAATCATCAAAAGACAGTGCATTCGGTATAAAATAAAATTTCTTATCGTCTAAGATGCCTCCGTACTCCATGAAATCTTCTTTGAAATGTTTGGAGAGTAAGACTACATAATCCGAATTATCATAACCTATCTTATACATTCGTTGACAAGAACGTATGTATCGATATTTGAAAATAGGATACGAGAGAATCTTAGCCAATCCTTTAAGCTTCTCGCTAACCTTATTGCTTAAAATATTTTCTTTTACATTATTCCATCCGATGAAATGCTCCTCCCAACCAGGACTGAAATGGTGTACTAAGATCAATTTGCATTTTGTTTCTTCAACAATATCTCGTAATACTTTCTGTAACTTAAAGTCGCCTTGATTTATAACACAATCAATCTTGTTTTGTCTTATTATCTCTCTGAACTTTTCTTTATCATTTCGTTTAACACGAAAAGTCTCTTCAAATAAAGTCGATTCTATTTTATTGTCAGAAGGAACTGTGTACGCTGAGAAACATTTATGTCCATAGAACTGTTGTAATCCTGATGCGACAGTTGCCGTTATACGCTCTGTTCCTCCTTTATATTCATCTACCTCAAATGAGGTATAAAAAAGTATGTTCATCTCTGCAATGTGTTATCATCTCCCTGAAGGGTGAGGACACACATTGCATCACATCAACCCTTCAAGAGACGTTTTAGTTTATTCTTAAATTCTATTATTATGTATCATAATTCTATAGCCTTTCTCAAAAAGTCTTGTGATTTTTCCTGAAAAGGAAGAAGGTTGCGTTCCACATCATCCCAGTCTATCGGCTCGTCCATCAATTCTGTAACGTCGATATTAGGATTTAATATACGTTGTTCCAGTCCACAAATCTTTAATAACGTCACAATACGATCATTAGCCTTACTATTCTCATTCGTTAGGAGTATAGCAAGAAAAGGTTTGTGCATCTTTATTGCGAAAACAACTCCATGAAATGATGTTGTTATAACACACTCTGATTTCTGAATTAACGACAACCACTCTGGTACTGTAGCGGGGATATTGTTTCCTATTGGTACCAGTTGTCTTGCGGCAAGATAACCTGAAGAACTGACAGATTTAACAGTTAATCCTTTATCTCTTATATACTTTTCTATTTTATCCCAGTATAACTCTTTTTGTGTGCGTATATTAATATGATACACAAAAAGAAATGGTGCATCATCATTCAACTCAGTAGCGTCTGATAGAGAAGTAAAGTCAGATACCGTAAGAATCAATGTGGGATCCAGAACTATCTGTACATCATTAAAGCCAAGATTCTCACAAACGTCTTTAGCAGAAGGTTCTCTTACACTTATTGCATTAAACTTATCAAGCCAATGTTTCATGAGTGGTTTTTCTTCATCTTTAATACGTCTGCCTATACTAGCTCCATAAGAAATCCGTTTTGCTCTTTCATCACCAAAAGCTAAGAACATGCCTGCAATATTAGGAGAATTATATGAATCGTGCCATACCTGATCGCTACCCGTAATATACATATCCGCCATAGGTGGGTTTTCACGCAACTCATCTATCGAATTGTATATTCGTTCCGTCATAGATAGATTATCTTGTCGGAAAGACTCGAATTGTCTTTTTACATTGATAATACTATTCTGCTCACGCAATAATTTTTCAGTTTTACCTGTCAGTTTATCCCATATATTCCGGAGAGTTAATCCTTTTACTTTATCTAAGAATGTGTATGTCCTCTCTTTCGGACTATATCTTATCAAAAAAGCGTCATGTCCTTGATTTCTCAGATATCGTTGCAATGAAAAACATTGTAATTGTTGCCCGTAATTATCGTCAGAATTCCAATAAGTAATAATTCCTATTCTCATGATTTAATGATTCTTTTGATTATATGTTTGATTTTTCGCTTTAATCTAAAGAAAAAAGATGGTCTCATCCGTCTTAATACTATAGAAATAGCGTTCAGTTTCTTTTGGGGATATAAAGACCAAAAGAGCATTACGTATTTATTCTCTGGTTTACTTGTTTCCAAAGAGGGGTTTCCTCGTAGTATATCAGCATAGTTAACCTCATATCTACTGACATCTATTTCGGCAAATACCTCCTGTCCTTTTTCGGTATTTACCAATATAGCACTGATACCTCTGTCATCATCTATGTCGGGTCTAATATTTTCTATACCCCAGAAATCACCGAGTGTGATATCACTATTTGACCTTCCTTTCTTTGCAGCGCACTTATAACATGAGGGACGTAGTCCCATATCACTTAGGAAATACCTCATAAAGAGATTCTCACCTAACGGCTCATAGATTATTTCTTGGTCTTTAGGGCTGTGAGCCGAATTTTTGTCGCCCTTAACGACGGGCGACAAACGAGCTGTGAAACCGATTTTTTTCCATCCATTGCGTTTGTCTCTAAAGTTTATCCCCATTCCATGGGGAAAAGCTCTAGAGAAAGATGAAACCGTATTTTTTCCATCGACGCCCTTCGGGCGTAAAACAAGCATTTCCAAATAATCCCTCCATACTTTTGGACTGGGAGCCCCATGACATATCACATCCACCGTCAGAAGATTGTCGTACTCCTTACCTAAAAACCTCTTCAAACCAGCTATCTGACAGGAGGTTCCTGTAAACAGGACAAAACGTCCTTCGCTTAAAAAGGTCTTTACTTCCTTGTACGTATTTTCTATCCTACTCTGTACATACTTGGATGTACGTAGTTTGGCTAATTCTTCAATTGTCTCAACATAGATATGGTGCACCTCATAGTTATCATCAAAGGCAGCTCCGAACACTATACCCTTCTTGTTTGTTATCACATAATGTGCTAATGCAGAGAAGAGACCTCCTGATGAACTGTTTAAGCGTATCTCCTCATCTTTGATATATGATGCGTATGTCGCCTTCGGACTTCGTTCCTCATATTGGTTTAATACGGGACATACCTTCTCACATCTGTGACATTCCACACACGTCTGTTTATCTACCAACGGGTAACGGAAACCGCACTCGTCCTCCTCAAACGAGATACATTGTTTCGGACAGACCTGCACACATGCCGAACAACCACAACAGTCATGTTTGTCTTTTATCTCAATCAAGTCTCTTATGTATTATGGTTTCCACTTTAGATAGTATGAAACAGCGCTCATTGATAGACAGACCGATGAAGAAGGAACAGACGGCTACTGACAGGACACTTACTAAACATACCGTACAGACGGATAGAAAAGAATCATCCAACAGTTTATATAGTGCCATAGGTACTACAACAGAGCATGCTGCGATGATAAGGCATCTTAACACTACCCTTCGCATATAGTCGCTTATAGACAGGTGTATCATCGGACGGATGATATATAGTCGTACTATGAAGGCTATAATACAGACAATCAGATGTACGATAAATACGGATGCCGGATTACCGCCCAGTTTTAATACCACATACGATAACGGTAGTATGGATAGTAATATACCGCCTACAACTGACTGATATACCTTGACATCACCTGTAGCTGCAGCGGCTACCATCAGAGGACGGGCTACTGCGTCTATGATGGAGGTGCATATTATTATCCTAAAGAATATCTCCGTCCACTCGGGTACTATCTTCAACCATAACTTAAGTATCGCCGTGGCTTCTATCATTACAGGTAAGGACAACAACAGAAGGAGCATAAAACTGTATTTCGAACTTCTGTATATCAGTTTATGCATACTCTGCAGATCATTCTGGGCGTATGTCTTCGTTATCTGTGGATTAAGTGCGGTCTGGAAATTTGAGGAGAACTGCATTATGGCACCCTCAACCTGTACGGCTACGGCTCTGGCTGCGTTGACAACGGGACCGAAAAACATATTCAGAAGCATATTTAGTCCCTGACTGAATAATACACCTGCCAGATTTCCCCATAGGTTCCAACCTGCAAACGAAAACATTTCTTTTATTAGCTTTCTGTCAAAGACCCTTATCAGTTTGGATTCCTCGAAATGGTGCGTACAATAGCTATTGTATATAAAACGGATTAGCAACTGTACACATAGCCACATGAAAGACAAGAGTATCAGTTTGTCAAAGTCTAATATCACAAGAAGATATACCACCAACAGTTTAAGTACCGCCTCCAAAAGGGATATATATGCAAACACATCCATTTTCTCATGGGCAATGATATCAGCATTATACGGATAACTCATGATGGCAACGAAAGTGGAGATGATAGAGAGCTGCAGTACCCAAAAGGCAGCATCCATCCTCTCTGCGGGCATCACCATCTTATTGTAGAAAAACCATAGTCCTATCGTCTCAGATAGGATAACTATAAGAATACCTATTATAGTACTTATCTGTATGCTCGTCGTGAAGATACGCTTCAGTGCTACCATATCCCCTCGACCTAGTTCAAACGTGATATATCGTTGTATGGACGTGGACATGGCTCCATTAAGGAAACCAAACATGGCGACTACACCTCCAACAACATTGTTGATACCGTAGTCAACAACACCTAGTGTGTTTAATATCACTCTTGATGTATAGAGCGAGATTGCCATCATTATCAGCATCCTCGCATACAGAAAGAGTGTGTTCTTCGCTATAAGTTTGTTATTTTCTCTTGATGTTGGCATTTATAGGCCTCAATTACCGTATTCTCTTGCTTCTTACGCAAAGGCATAAAAAAAGCGTGGAACAAATCGTTGTCGTTCCACGTATCGAGGCTCTCGCATGCCCTTCATATTAGAACTGACAACAAAGAGCCCACGCCGATATGAATACAGTAATCCCCTAAACGCCGAATGCTACCCATACAACATGGGCTACACCAACTAAAGGGGATGCGTATAAACACATCCCACGAGCATCTACTGTTGCTTTGTTCAAGAATATGAATGGAAATTTGCGAGATTTCGACACGTCTCGAACGAAGCGTCTGTAAACGCCTTTAATATGTCTTGTCCACCAAGCCACTGTCGCTCAAACGACTAGAGCCACTGCCCCGTCATACGTAAACAACAACGGTAGTGAACACGACGCAAATATAATATTTTATTCATAATATAATCAATTTTAGTGACAAAAATATTAAAAGTGTTACATTTTTTTTTTTTTGTTTAGAATATTTAGTGTTACAATATTCCGTCTTTATTCACTGTTTAATCTTAAATTAAGATAAGACTGTAGAAGAGGTAAATATTAGAATATCATTATAAACATATCTACATTATATTGGAAATATTCTAATAATTCGGAGTTTTTTATACAAAACGACCTTTTATCATCCTTTTTTCTTAATTTTGCACCATAATTGTTGTAATATCCGTTACTTGTTTTTCTAAAATACATGTAAAAATAGAAAAATCAAAATATAAGCGGAACAACAATTTTAATATGTATATAATATTAGCATTTATGACAGTTAGAAGGATTGATAGACTAGATGCGTGGATGAGAAGAAATAAACTCACTGATGCTGCGCTTACGAGAGAGGTAGGATTGTCTAACGGACTACTCAACAAATCGAGAAACCCGGGACATGACCTGTCCAAAAGAACTATTGCTGCGATTGTAGATAGATACCCTGAACTAGATGAGAACTGGCTTATTACGGGGACTGGTGAGATGAATGATCCTCAGATAATAATAGGTCAGTTTGTAAATGAGATATCCTCCGACCAAATGATTGACGATAAATCGATAGAATATCTACTGAAAGATATTGTCAAGAAGAACAGTTTCATGGAAATGGCACTGGATGAAGTCGCAAAAGTAAATATGTTGGTGCAAAAGATACAGGAACAAATAGATGCACTTCTTGAGCTTTCGAAGCAAAGAAGTGCAGAAATAGAGGCTATTAAGAACGCACTTCTCGAATATAATAGGTTAAGGAGCGATGGTGTTACTGAGAAAAGCTCTCGAAGAAGAAAGAGAAATAATATTTGATGGAACCTAATTTGTAGAAAGCTCTTTAAAAAAATCATCGATATCAATCACATCCACTTTAACGATATTCATTGTGGGTGGTATGGTGTTCGCTCGTGAATATTTCTGAAACTGTTAGACTTTTCTTCGTTCATTTCACCGCTTTTCCACAAGCGATCCATTTCCTCGTTTGCTTTAGATCCTC
>Ga0065711_1033897_pt1 | contig 24625 bp, 17 predicted proteins | sample Hoacrofraction12_FD_59098 | JGI IMG/M metagenome (GOLD analysis project Ga0065711, IMG submission 59098) | Hoatzin crop microbial communities from Cojedes, Venezuela - Epithelial fraction 12 v2 (version 2) | ecosystem: Host-associated > Birds > Digestive system > Esophagus > Crop | place...
GAAGGGAAGGGAAGGGAAGGGAAGGGAAGGGAAGGGAAGGGAAGGGAAGGGAAGGGAAGAAGGTCTTCTCTTTCTTGAGAATGCATAAAAAAATGTAAGCCACACATGGACAACAGAAGTATTCACTAATGTACACCACGAAGGCATTAAGCACTGATATCAAGAAAAGACTATAAGAAACAAAGAATGAGACTTCCAATTCCAGGCTTAGCCTGACCCTGCAGACAGGGACCCTGCCATGCTCTTCCCTCTCTGCCATGATGGCCGCTTACTTCCACACCTGGGTTTGCACTGAGGCGTGTGTCCTGCCACACGCGTCCCCATTGTCCTTGCTTGTGGGGCAGAGCCGGAGATGATGAGGGTCTTTGTCGTATAGGTCAGAGCAATGAGCACCAGGCTCTGTGGATGGCTGGAGCGGGAGAGCAAGGTCACCGAGGGAGGGATGCTCATGAGCTCATAGCCCAATGCCTACAGCAGTTGCTTGGGAGAAAGGATCTCGGTCCTTGCATCGAATCTGTATTTTGTATTAAAACATCACTGGGTAAAATACAGAAAGGCTAGAAGCAGCTCTCCCCCTTAGCCAGCGGCCGAGTCACTGGGTTTGGTGGGGCTCCTTCCTGGGGGTGCAGGCTACTGGCTGTGCACCGAGCAGTGCAGGCTCAGGCTCTCACCCTGTATTGTAACCAGCTTTCTAGGTGCAGGGACAAATGCCTTTGTCTTTGTCAGGGCTGCTGAAAACCTGTACAAATTTTAAATGTGTTTTAAATTTATGAGATCGAAAAAAGAAAGGAGGTGGGAATGTGCATGGAGCACATTTGCAGTGGTTCAACTTGAGAAGAAGTGTGTAAATCTGCACTCTTTTCATCCAGCTCTGTTCTCTTCTCAGAGAAAATCCCCAGTGAAATACTATTCAGAAAAGAGTCACTTTCAAATACGGGAAATGACAGTACTTTTAAAGTGGCATCCACATGCCCCAAATCCACGGAAATCTTAAAGATGCATCACGAATCTGCTCTCAAGCACTGATGCCATTGTACTTTCAGACACAGAACAAAACTATATCTGATAGGTTCCCAGGCCTATGTGCCAAACAGACCCTGACTGTATCCCCTCTATTAAACCAAAGACTTCTCTTACGCAGTAAAAATGGAACATAGATCAGCAAGACCTGAGTTGTACTGACAAAAACATCCATAGGTGCTACTGGGAACTGAGGGTGCTGTGTTAAAGCGATGTGCTATCAGCTCACAGTCCGGTCATCACAAGATACACAACACGGTCAGGTCCCTCACCTGTGCAGAATGACTTCTTTATGTCTGTTTGCAAGTTATTTGCCCACTACTCATAGATTTAAACTGTGCTTTTCACCGTTTCTGTTGGCAAGGTGCATCAAAGGATGATTTAGAATATTAGGAAGATTTTGGAAAGGAGCGTCCACATTTGGTCCAGGCAGCAGAAAGCCTCTACTCAGAACTGTCCCCTATTTCATTATCTTGTCAGTCCCTGATATTGCCTATATTTGCAAAATCTTCTGTGTCAGGTTTTCCCTCACTGTGACAAAGAGCTCTTATCGTGGCCTTTTCTTAGACACTCCCTCCGACAAAGTCCTCTGTTAGAAAAAAAGCAAAACAAGGCTCCTCTTCCCCTCCATAAACCTTTTTATCAGCTCCCAAGCCTCTTCCGTGTACCTGGGCTCCCTGGCCTGGCTCCTCTTCTGTCTTCCAGCTTCCCTGCTTCGGCAGGAGGGTTGGACTAGATGACCCACAGAGGTCCCTTCCAACCCCGAACATTCTGTGATTCTATGATTCTGTGAAGCACCTTCTCTTCACTTTCTCCCATCTCCACAAATGTGCATGCACCCTGCCAAAAAAAAAAATAAACAAACCGAAAACCGAAACAGAAAATCAGAATTGGCACAAAAGAATAAATTTTCCAGATTTTCAGTTGGGTTGGGTATTGGAGCTGCAAATGTTCTGGTCTCACACCCCTCTATCCTCCACCCTTCCTCCACCTCCCCGAGCATCCCTCTCTCCTACTGTTTGCACAGCCCCATTCCCATTCCTATCTGTTTCTTCAACATGCTGTTGCTCAGGACCTTCCACCCACTCCTCCGTGGTTGCTCACAGGCTGATGAGCTGCATGGAGCAGGGTTTGGTGGCACCAAGCTGTGTGTCAGCCCGTGGCTCTGCTGCCTCCTTCCTTCCCTGGGCTGGAGGCAGAGCAGGTGCTCCATTCGAGGGGTGTCCACCAAGCTGCTACTCAGGTTTCAATCTCCCTTTCCTGCACCCCGGGGTGTCTATCGTCACCTGACTCAGCACCCCAAACCAGAGGCTTCAGAGGAGCCAGCAACACAGTCTTCAGCTCCAATATATGAATTTTTCACTTCTCCTTTCTGCTCAGGTTTCTCAAAGCACATCTCAAGTGGGTCTTGCAGCCAAGGGGTCCTGCAGCCAAGGGGTCCTGCAGCCATTTTGCTGCACACCCGCTCCCTTAGCAGATGCTGCCAGCGCTGGGGCCCATGAACATATTCTGTGTTTGGACAAGAGAGAAATGGCGACAGACAGACCCAGCTTTGCCACCAGCCTCCCCTGCTTGCGGGGATAAGCACCTCGCCAGCGCAGGCTCTGCGTCCGTATGACGCTGCCTTTGTTCATAACTCAATCCTGCCAGCCTCTGAACTATTTTTATTGCTCTCCTCTGAATAATTTTCAATCTGTCACTATCTTTCAGGTAATGTGGTGCCCGTAATTAAATACTGCAGGCGCTACCACACCAGAGCCATATGCAGACGGACTATTACCTTCTTGTGCTGTGATGTGATGTCTTCAGCCCCAAATCAAATTGGCCTTTTTTTTGCTACCATATCTCAAGGCAAACTCATGTCTAATTTACTCCACACTATCATCTCTAGATCTCTTGCAGCATTACTGCTTCTCGGGTCTTTATCGCTGATTGAATATCTGGGGTTTAGATTATTTTTCCACAAACGTAGTAGCTTCTATTTTCTAAGTTGAATCTCATTTTATTTTCCACTCATTTTTCCAGCCTTTTCAGATTCCTGTACATTATTTTGCTCTCATCTTTGGGATTTCCACATCCACCCACCCAGCTTAGTTTAGTCTGCACATTACATCAACAAACCACGAACTTCTTTTAGATCATTAAAACAACTGGTAGATCAGCTCTCCATTCAGCAAATCATTTCAGCACATGCTTATAACCGTTAGGAGTCAGTAGGGCTCTGGTATGGGATGAAATGCATGTGGACATGCTCATTAGTTTGGTTGTAATAAGGAGAGCGTCCTTTACACTTGAAGAGCAGCAGGTATTTGTGGTGGGGCTGTAGCGGGGAGGGACAGGGTGACATGGGGCAGTAGACAGGATATACTGAATATCACTGGTGAAGCAAACCCATCATGGGCTGCCAAGTGCATCCGCATGTCCTCATTGCATGGCTGCGGCTTGTGTCAGGGTCTTGCCCCGTTGAGATGCCACCAGAGGCTCCCCCAGGTCAGCTCATTGCCATTCCTCAGTTCTTTCTGCTGAGAGACGTTCAAAACCACGTCAATCTGAATTAATGTTGGACGTAAGATGCCGGGAGACAGCAGTGACTGTTTTATTAAAATCCAAGGAACCAACTGAGCAGTCCTGAACTGTGTTCACATGGATATTCCCACATATTTTGAGCAACAGACCTTAATTCACAAATTATCCGTTTCTGTAACAAGGAACTCAGTGTTTGCTGGTCAAGATTTGCTTTTTGTAAATCCATGCTGCTTATTTGGTCTGTTAACCTCTGAGTGCCTGAACTCACCCAAGCCAATGGAAGGACACCCTTTGCCTCTCAACCTCTTCAGATCTGGCTACCTGGAGAAAAACGTCTGGAATATCTACAGTGAAATAAAATCAATCCCAACATCTGAAACACATTCTTTGGATAATCTGCTCTGAAGTAAAAGGCTTCTGGTTCTGTGAAAATCCACTCAGAAGCTACAGTAATTATTCTGAACAAAAACCACATTTATCTGGTGATATTGCCCACATGGAGAGGTGCTCCAGAGCAGCAATTTCTTAGTGTCCTTTTTTTTTTTTTGCAGAATGACATATTTTGGACTATTTCCCTACCTACACAAGCCCCAACTAATGTTTCTCTTGTAATATTTGTTCCTTTACCTGAACTGGTACAGTAGATCCATTACCTTTACTAGAAAACAAGCAGGACCAGCTTTCTTTTGGCATTGTTAGCGCTTTCTTCCTAATTTTCCTACAGCTCTTCAGCTTTTCAATAAGAAAAGAAAATGGCAGTGGTTTAGGAAATTTGTTAGCTAATTCCCTTAGCTCTGAATAAATCCAGGTTAGTTAGCCTATATATATGGTCATATTTTGTAGAGTCAAACTCAATTGCCTTATTTATTCTGCTTGCCCTTAAGAAACTCTAGTTCAGATCTTGTAGATATTTGGGTAAACAGGTTTGTCGTAGGACTGCTTGTGAAAAGCCAGTTTGAAGTATACATGGAAGAATATTTTTGGAAAATGAACTGCGCTGATGAAGAAGGCTGGCTGATGGCAAGCTGGCTGCCGATGGGGAGGCTTCCACACACAAACCATACGAACCCTGACCTCTCTGTCCACTCAGACGCACCTACAAGGCCTCAGGTTCGAGGAACAAATGCTCACAGTGAACCACTCTGCACCAATGCACACTTCACAAATAATTTTCAGAAAAAGAATTGCAAGAATATTTAATAATGGACATCTCAGAAACCTGCACTATCCTCTCAGACAGCCTGTCACCAAAAAGCACGAAAAAAATGAACACATAATTTGCTATATATTTTTTCATTGTTTTTACCTTTGCTTACTTATTTATTTTACTAAATTTTCTGACCTTCCTACAAAAATCACCTCTATTTCTGCTATTCTTATTCAGGACAGATTTTTTTTTAAAAAAGTTCATCAGTCCAGCCATTTTTGATTCACCTTTAATTTAATCCCATTCTAATTAATTAATGGGCCTACTGTCTCTCCAGAATGTCTCTTCCCTTTGATATAGGTTTTAAAGCCCTTTTTAAGTTCTTTGGTTAGCTTTAAATTCTTTTTTTTCCCCTTATCCTTATTATTTCCCCTATAATCCCTAACTGAATTTGAGTATGCTTGTTTGATTCCTTCCCCTGCCCCCTCTTGCTTTCTAATTTTGACTACAGCTTTTTTTTTTTAATTAAAAAAAAATTAAAGCCTCAGATCTTTGCACAGTCCCTTATGAAGCCACATTGGCCGCTTCTTGTTCTCTCCGTTCTTCATTTTGAGAGGAGCAGAAGTCTCTTGCAGCTTAATTATGGTTTCTTGCAGGAGTCCCCCTGCTTCCCCTCACGCTGGTGGCTGTACAGTATTCCTCCTCCTCCGTAGACTTTTGTTAAATACAGTATGCACGGTGCGTACCAACCTTTTAGATCTACCAGATTTCTCCCCCGTTGATATATAAAAATACCTGCCTACGGATTTACATCCAGACAGGCTTTTTGATGCCCCTTGCCTTGTTTCTGGCATTAAATCTGCTTCCTGCAGGACCAGGGGATGCTGCTCCTTTTGTTAGTCTCAGCACTTGATTTTTAAAATTGTTTTCCGGCAAATGCCGCTACAAGTTCGCAATCTATCCACAGCCAACATTTTGGAAAATTTTAGATATTTCACCTAAATATAGCTGAAACCGGGGCCGAATTCTGTGCAGGGATAAATCTCTGCAGCCTTCTACTTCCTTAGACCTGCTTTCTGCAGGCGGCAGATGCAGCTCAAAGTTGCTCAAGACACTTGGGAGCTGTTTCAAAGCCCTTCTAATGTTCCTGATAATATTGGCACTCCTGGGTGCTAGTTTCCTGGTAGCTTTTTTTTTTTTTTTCCTCCTCTATATATAAACCTGCAAATGTTGATAGCTTGAGTTTCTGGAATCAACTCTCAGTCCTCATGAAGCTATTTTAATTAGAATGGGAGGGCTCTGTTAACTAAAAGTAGAAGAAATATTGATACGAGGAAATATTGATATGAGGATGCTCTGAATTGTGCTCAGCCTAGCAAGCATCTTGTAACTCTTTGTGAATGCTGAAATAAGAAATTTTAAATACAGGTTGGGGGGGTGTCCTCTTTTTAAAAATATTTTCTTTTTTTCTATTTTTTTCCCCCTTTTCCCCCCCCCACCTACAATTGCCGCCTAAAATCTTTTGTTCCAGTGTCTGTAAAATACCACATTCCCAGCCACCCTTTTCACAACACGCACTGAAATCCAGCAGGCTTATAACATCCTCCCCATCCCTAAGCCCACATCGAATGCCTTACAGTCCTGTCATATTTGTTTACATCCACTTGGTTTTAGTTCCTTGCACTTCTTCTCCGTCGAGCCTTCGCCCTCCGGTTTCCTTTGAGCTGCCTTTCATGTCAGCAGACCCTGGCCGTTAATTGTTCATCCGGGATAGGCGAGGTTGAGCCGGGCCGAGACGCGTTTCCTCTTGTCGTGACAATTGTTCGGACTGTTCGCCACTTCACGCTCGGGTGAGTTTTTCTCTCTCGGCTGCCCGTACCGCCTCGGTTGGTTCTGCTGCTCCTCCTGGGCGCGGACACATCCCAACACGGCACTGCTTTGGCTTCCCCTTCAGCGAGACTTTTCCTCTGCCTTTGAAATCAGCGGATTTTCAGCCATTCAGGGTTGGGGCTTTTTTTGCCATCCTCTGCCGAGGCTGGGGATTCTGTCCCAGAGTCAGCGTTGTGCAGGCTGCCCCAGTATTGACTCCCAGTCCTTCTGGACTTTTATTTTATTTCATTCAATGTTGGCACCATATGGCAACTATGGCAACTGAATATATAACCCTATTCAATTTCTGACTCCAGTCTGGCCTATTAAAGGGCTCTGTGCTCTGGTCTGGAGAAAAAAAAGTGATTCCTGTAGGACAGAATGGTAGAGAAGTTCAAATAACACCTAGTTGCCTTTAAAGTTTCCCTTTTCTGATAGAACGAACAGGGAAAAAAAAAAGGTGAATGTATTTGACAAGGTTTCACACAGGTCAAACATATAAATATGATGCTGAAAGCGTAACAGGTCAATTTGAATTAATAATAGAATTATAGGATGTATAAAATCACAGTATGCGTAAGGCCCATCAGCTACATATTTGTGTTTATTTTTGTTTCATATTATTTGCAAAGAAAGCTGGGACCTGCTGCTCCACTGCTAATACAGAGCAGAAATAAATGTCTGGGGGAAATATTTAAAAGCATCCCGGTGACTTAGGGACCTGTGTCATTTGGGACATATCATTTATTTAGGCTTTTTCAGAAGCTGCAACTGGAGCGCACACTTGCTCACATGAGTAGTTTTACTCATGTGCACCCTTTGAGTTCAAGTTAAGGTTACTCATGTGCATAACTCTCTTCAGGACCGGACCCTACGGCTGTTTCTTCCTCCTGAAAAGATACTGAGGGAACTAATTTTTCTGATGATTAATCTCAAACACTGCACCTGCAGTGCCTGTTTTCACTTGAATGAGAATAGATTGATTTATCTAGCTATCATTCTGTCTGTCTCATTATCCATGTCCTGTAGCATCGCGGTACCTCAGAAAACGATGACAAACATAACTTCCCAATAGCTGTACGAGGCAGGGCAGTATTATCTCCACTTGCCAGATGGGGAGATCAAGGTAGGAAGCAGCAAAGTGATATGCCTGAGGTCATGTAAGAAGTTGGTGGCAGATCCAGGCAGTGCAAAGAGCTTTCTAGCCTCCCAGACCTGCACCATAATCCCAGTGCCATCCAGGCTGCTTCTTAGATACTCTGAAAAGGATTAATCAATACTGCTGCTATTAATAAATTCCAGCTCCTCTTCGTGGAGGAGCAAAACCTCGCTATGGTCCAGAATGACTGATCTCCCACACTGCTACCTGAGCAGAGAGCTGCAAAACACACATCCCCTGGCAAGGGAGCTGTGCTGGGGCTGAAGAAAGGAGCAACTTCTCTTATTCCTTAAGAATAAGAAAAATATCACTGTCAAAGCTAGGCTAAAAAGTAGACATCTCTGGAGGTTCCCCCTGTGATCCCCTGTGGCGCAGAGCTCTAGTTAGGTGGAGCAGCAGGGGGAAGGCGAGCACAGGGGGCTGGTCAAAGGACCCCAGCTACAAGCGTGGCATGGGCAGAGTGGTCACACCACGGGTTGGGGTATCCTTTGAGTGGGTGAGGGTGTGCGAGGCTGGCTGATGCTGATGGACCTGTTAGGTGTTCCCACTGCTCAACCCAGTGGCAACCCTTGCCCAGCACAGGGAGCTGACAATATGTTTGGTGGTCATGTCTCTGGTGGCTGGAAAATAATCTAGTCCTGGCCATACTGTGTGGAAAGCCCTTGTGGCAACTACCCTCGACACAAGGTTTTTGCACGAGTATTTCAATGTTTGTGGGTGTGATTCCCTGCCAGCGCTGAGGGCTTTCCCCAGAGACATGCAATCCCATCCATCTTCCAAGGTGAACCAGCAGAGAGAAACTCCAGGGTGGTATTCTGTGGTACCTGTGGTATTCTGAACACGCAGGGGAACCTGGATTTCTTGCCTGGCTCCAAACCACAACTTGAACCCAGGCTCCCCATAGTACCTAGGGGTGACCCAGACATGGTGTCTCCCTTGCTGCTCATCCAGCCCCTAACTGCTGGGTTGCAGCTCTGACCTGCTCTGGACATGACCTGGCTTGGCAGTGATCCTGCCAGGAAAGAGGTCATTTGGCAAATTCTCAGGCATCCCAAGGTCAGTGGAGGGGACATTTTTCTGAACATCAATAAAGGCAGGTACAAGCCAGAGCACTGAGCCTGGGGTAAAGCCACCAGCCTGCCTGCAGAGCTGTTGCCTGGACAAAGGCAGGTGACAGCAGAGCTCAGCTCTCGCAGGTGACACCACTGAAATTGCAGGCTTGCCAGGCTGAAATCCTACAACAAATGGGCAAAAAACATTAATTAAACTCAAAAAACACTAGCTTTAATTAACTTTTATACCATCCTAGCGTCCAATTGCACTTCCTACCCGCAGCACTAGGAGAATCACACTGCTGGTGGCCACCAGCTGATGGAGGTGGCACCATGGCTGCCTGGATGCCTGGGCATGGCCCACCCAGGTGCCAGTGTGTCTGCTGGGGATGCAGAGCCAGCTTTCTCCTCTTGCCCCATCCCCAGACAATTCCTGGGGGATGTCCTTGCTGGAGCTGTTTTTATGGTGCATGGGAGGAGGAATGGGAGCAGGGACCGGCTCACTGCAGGTTAACTGTTCTGGGCCCGTCAGCTCCATTTCTTTCAACAGGGCTACAAGCACGGAGGACCTCACCTTTCTTTTTTCTTAATGTGTACCTTAATGCGCAGTCAATGGGGCTAGTTATCTTGTCAGGGGCCTGCGGTAAGCAGGGGGCTGATGGGCGACAGCAGCCAGCAATAGTTCTTCACATGCCACTTTGTAGTGTGCATCCAAGTATTACAAAGCTGGGTCCAATACAAATAAATAATTGAGCCCATTTCCTGGGGCAAGAAAATGAAGACTTGGAGCTGTGTCAAGAATGAATAAGTACGAGACCTCTAGACCTGCAGTGCACGCACACAGCGTGTGACTGACAGTGGATTTCTTGCAGCCATCACATCAAAAGACTCCAGAAAACTGCTGTGCTGGGTGTCACCTCTGTCAGCCCTGCCAGAGGAGGGGACCCGGCACACCAGGCAGGGTCGTTAACACAAGCCGTGGGACTTGGGGCAGCCTGTGAACCTCCAGGCAGGACCCCAAGGGAGAAGTGAGTTGTTACCTGTGTCTCCATGGGGTTCCTGACTCCCTCCAGAGCTGAATGTCCTCCCATCTCCCAGCCCAGCCCACCCACTCGTCCTGCCCCGCTCCTGGAAAGACCCAGGGCACCCTTATTTCCTCGGAAACATTGGCACGAGCCTTAAGAAAGGAGGGAGCTCTAATCCCCGGCACTAAAGATCTTTCCATCGTGTAGGCTGGCATGCTGGGCACGCCCTATGCCCAGGACGGCTGCTTGGCACATGGGGCTCTTGGTAGCCATGCTGGGAGAACATGTTAGCATAAAAGCCATCCTTATCCAGAGCATGTCAGGGATGCCTCCTAAATGTATTTCCAATATGTAAAACAGAGTGGGGATGGCTGAGGCATGGACAGCAACAAGGTTCTACACAAACCTCTGTGCTCGGCTTGCTGCTACAGAGGGAAGGGGCCAAAATTAGGCTCACCAAATCTTCACCCATTTCCCCAGCTAGACTTTTTGGGGTCAGCTGGAGACTCTGTACAGGTTTCTCAGTTTTGGAGAATGTCACCTTTGGAGCAAGGTCTGCATCTTGCGGCAGGTCAATGCAGCACAAAATGGGCCCAAGACACTTTTCAGGTCTGCACCTTCGCCACCAACTCCATCATGGGACCGTAGTAAAACAGACACCTGGTCTCACTGTTGGAGTTTGTATTTTGGCCTGTTCTTTTCCAATAAGCTGAGTTTGTCCTCTTCTCTCCTTTTAGGTTGTTTTAAAGTTACCATTAATTTAATTTCTTCTGGGGATCTTGGTTTCTTTTCTTTTTAATATTGCAAATAACTTTTCTCGCATTTTTAGGAAGAAGAAGTGCAGGCCAGTATTTCCTGCATCCCCCAGCAGATGCTACGCTGCCACCTGCACTACTGTCATGGTTGTTTGGGGGAGGGACAATCAGTATTTTCTTAGTCTTAAAGAATTTTGCTACTGTCTGTTGTTTTCAAGAAAAAAAATGCTCATGAAGGTCATTCCTGTCAAAAAAAACCCCAACAGTACTGAATTTTCCCTGGTACACCTATAGCTCCTCTCTGCTGGCGTGCTCAACTGATTTGGGTTTTCCCCCCTCCAATTCCTCGTACCCCTTGTGCCCTGTGTAGACTGACTCTAACCACCTGCTCCACACTAGGCCTTTTTCCTCTCTTTTCTTTATTCTTCAAGTATTTCCTCACTGCTCTTGTTTTATTCAGCGTCCTTGACTCTGCCCATTGCTTCCCTTCTCTTCTACAGCTTGGCTCATCCCTAGACTTTCTCTCTTTGCTTCTCCCTAGGCCTTCAGAGCCTATCCTGGAGAGGACACAAGCACTCAGCAGGGCACTCCAAGGGGACAGCAGTACAGAGTTCATTTCTAGAAGGGGCAGGGACCAAACTTGAGCCCTTTAGACATCCGTGAACCTTGGAGTATACATTGCTGAATGGGCTATGTAGTGTAAGACTGTGCTCTAGCTCTGCCTTAGTTATTTCTCTGTTCTTAATTCAGAAGTCTTCACATGGTGAAGAATACTAATTTGCTTCAAGGATTACACTTTAATAACTTCAAAACCATCCTTTCGATCATGACCCGGAGGAGATTTCTTGGCAGTAACTACCTCCAAAAAAAGCAAGTCTACAACCTGTCAGTGAAGCAGCTACTGCAAAATTGCTTTGCCAGAGTGACCACTGTGTCCTCTTGCCATGACTTATGGACAACGCTGAACCGATGCATGGCTGGGACTGCAGGTCTGCTAGACCAGAGACCTGCAGAAGAGGTCCCTGTCTTCAAATGAAGATGAGGTGGGAGCCCTCCCTGTGATCCAGACAGGATTAGAAACTAGAAGACATTCATAATGTGACACACAGAAGATCTCAGCTTTTCACATTTTCCTTTCCCACATGGGCTCATCCATGCCACAGACTCTGGAAGACTTGGACTGAATGACCATGAATCCAAGTCACTCCTTGCACCATCAGCTGCACAAGAGAGAGATTGGTCTTTGCCAGTCCTATCCTTCAGTTTATTTAGGTTTTGACCAGTAAAAATTGCTGTTTCTGGTGAGATATCTATCCAAAGAGAACCTTGTTTGAAATAAGGCATTGTTCCTGCTCATCCCCAGGAGTGAGGAAACTTGGCCGGAGGAAAATCATCCAGGCAGAGACAAAAACCAGTGTCCAGACTGAAAATGGGCTCTTCAGGTTAAAAGTGAGGCTGCCAACCTTCCCCAAATGCACACACACAAACAAATTCTTGTCATAGAGGGACAGCAAAGCACTTGTCTGGAGGATTTATAATAAGTACTCCAAAATACGTGCCCTCCTGACAGTAGGACAAATGCAAGATGAAATAATAGGAAGCTGATGAGGTTAAAGGCAAATAAGAAATTGTCTTATCTAGAAATTTGTGATACAAATATAAAGTTATTTTTCCTGTCAGAATACCAAATGAGATGATGTCAACACGTAAGATGGGATCTCACTGATTTGATAGCGATTTTATGCACTGATAAGTCGTCTACATCTATACGCAGCATGAAACACATTTCCTTAAAAAGTTAATACCAGTTTCTGGAACTATTGTATTCAAGCTCTGAGAAAGTAATAAGGAATGAGGAGATAGAAATTAGCCCTACCTAAATATTAGTGCTGGATAGCGGTACAGCAATTTAACCTCTGTCCACCAATATCAATCGCAGTATAGGCTCCAGGTAAGAAGACGCAGAAGCCAGTGTGGTGCTTCCATTGTCAGACACCTCTGTCTGACACGATTCAACCTTTCAGACCCCCAGCTTTTCTTTGTGGAAGGACTCTTGTCTCCTGAAGCTAGAAATATTTCTGGGGCCAAGCTGCTTCTGATCTGAATGATCTTGGGTTTGCTACAGAAGCAGAAGAGGTGGCTGTCAAGATGGAGTTTGTGATACCAGGTTTCAGAGTTGCAAAACCCAGAACTAAAGTTTAGAAATCACATATTTATTGCTTTCTGTGAGGTGTCAAGAAAGGACTTCCATCCAGAAGGCCTGGAGCCCTCCTATCCTGGAGCAGACCTGGAGGGACTTTGTGTCTTCCTCCACAAAAGTAAGTTTTTTCAGATCTTTCATCTATGGAGGAGAAAGAAGTGGGAAAACACGCTAAAAAAGAGAAAACTTAACCTGTGTATTCTAGGTATAACTCATTCATCCTCCAAGATGTAATCCTGAACAAGAGCTGCTAGAGATGGCACCTGGTGCTGAGATAACTGTTCCTAGATCTGGGTGCTTGCAGACAAAGAGAAAGATATTCATGTTGATATGGACAATGTCCATGAAGTGTCAGTTAAAAAGTTCTGCTGATTTGTTCTTAACTTTAATAAGAAAATCTCCAAACATTAGATGAGTTTCCTTGAATTGGTAATAAAGTTTTACACAGAGAACTCATCTCTTCATACGTTTCTATACAACCTAGCTTTTCCAGGAATCATCCATTCTCAAAAAGCCTCAGATAGCTCCTGTTTTCTGGCTGAAGCATCTCTTAGAATCTCCTTCAGTGGCAGAGAACCATGAAAGAGTCTGTCAAAACAGAGGAGCTTAGATTATTTGAGGTGTGTTTTAAATAAACTCTGTGTGTCCCACTGAGGTTGATGCATTTCTTATGTTCAGATTTATGGAAGTCAAATTGAAAGCATGGCAAATATTAAGGCTCTTGTGGAAGAAACTGCTGTAGACAGAAATCTTATTTAGATAATAAGTCAATGAGAAACACCCTTTTTTGTAACCACGTCAAGATGTTGGGTTCACTTCACTTTCAGGAGCATCAGGAGTAAGCTCAGTAAAATCCCTGAAATTTTCATGGTATAAAATAAGTTTCAGCAAAGAGAGAATTGGTCACTTACAACATTCAGGAGAGTGACACGAATGTCAGAACACGTGCCACCTTTCCTTCCAATGTCCATGGAACTGGAAGAGAGTATACACTATCCGAAAGATGGTCTGGGTACGTCCTGGAGATGTTCCCACAAACATTATCCAAACAGGACCTTCCATACAAATCTGTGGCTTATACAGAGTGTAGAAAGCCTGAAAGAATTGCTGTGAATGGAAACTCATTGTGAGGATTTGAAGAGCATCTTAGAATAACACTGGTGGCTCCAGCTCATATTGCTATATGTTCTAGCTATACACAAGTTATATCCCAGGTACCACCAAACTTCAGGTAGATGCTTTTCTTCCTTGTTCATCCAGCAGGACAGGTATGCTATGAGATCATATAATCCCTGCTCGCAGTTTTTGGCAACTGGAAGTGCTGGAAAACAACACCTCCTCCATGTGTTTCATGTGCTTAGAAGTCATCCTTCCAAATTTCTTGCACAGTCAGGACAAGATCTTGACCTCTGCGGGGCAGGTAACAGTATTGTCCATGCAGACATCAACTTATTGCTAAGAGCCCTGCTAAGGCAGGGTAACTTACCTGCCTTCCTGAACGCAGCCATGAAAAATCAGCTTCCTATCAAGCTAAACAAATATTTTATTAAAAACATTTGTCATACAGAACTAAATCCCATAGCTGTGAAATATAAAAGAGGCTTTCATGCTGACTTTCATTGAACTGTGGCAGCTTAACTCTTGTTGTCATTGCTGAAGCTCATCAGGAAATCATTTGAAGGGCTCAGAGGTTAAGAATCTGTGTTTTCATCTGGACACAAAGGTGAAAGATCAGATGGCTGATCTCAGCTATTTGTGTTTTGTCTTTTTATCATCATCTTCAAATGAATTGAGCAGCTGTGCATTCAGTTTCAGGAGGGCAGGGCTTTCTTACATGTATCCAGGGTGGTTTACAGCCTTTTCAGGAGAGATGGAAGACTCTTCCTGAAGACAAACAGCCTGAACTGGTGATGTTCTTTGTTATTTCTATCACAGCAATATTTCAGGAAGAGCCTGAGATTAGACAGCCCGAGATGTTGAGTTTTGTATCAAGGTGTAAGACAAAACATGAGCTGTGACTTTACCATTTGAAGAAAGACAACAGGTGGATAAAACAAGCAGATCGGACTGAATGATGGAGGAGGAGAAAAAGGAAATAAGACAAAAAGCAAGAAGGAAGTAAAGTCGCCAGTGACTAAAGAAGACACAGTCTGTAAACGTAAAACAGAGCAACAGACTGAGCCCTGCACACGCACCAAAGACAAGCCAGGAATCTCTCAAATATAAAATTCTGCAGTGAACCCTGAACTCCCTGCTGGGAACTTTGGGTCAAACTATGGCCAACCCCAAGCTGCTCCACAGGACCATTGCACTTTATGGAGGAGCTGCAGAGAAACAAGGAGGTTGCACAACAGCACGTAGCAATGGCCATGGCCACCGTACCCGGTGCTGCAGCTGCCAGATCTGTGTCTCTGCCTGGAGCAGAAACAACCGGCTTGAAATCCAGCCATGAAACACATGCTTGTTCCCAGAGGCTGGAGAACCTCTTCCACCATGGAGACTTTGCAATGTCAGTGAGAGGTGAGTGACTGCTTGCGCCTGCAGCACATCCTTCCTATTGTCCCAGCCTCCGGCTCCCGCTAAGGAGAGAACGGGTCTCTCTCACTCCACATGTGATGCTGTAAAGCTCATCCCTGGTACTTTAAAAACCCTCCACAGTGCAATAGTTCTGGGCAGAAAGAAACAGACTGACAAAATCTCCCTTAAGGAGAAGCAGTCTTAACCTAAAAATACTCCTCCATGGAAAGACGATGCAACTTTCTCATTCTTTACAGGCTCAGGGTGGGAAAGGGCTGCAGGCAGATAGACCTTCATGTCTGCCCCTCTTTTGAACCTGGAAAGCAGCAGACAGGTGGATTTCCTGAGTGCTTAAGGACTTATCGTACAGGAGAAGCAAAAGTATGGGGAAAACAGGAGAGTCACTCATCTTGGGGAGATGAGGCAACCTGAAACCAGACCTACCCTGTGTGCCATGCTATGCTATCATACGAGAAAGCCTCGCAACTGCAAACTGCCCAGTGCTCACAGCTTTCCCAACCATTCCCATTGCCCCTGAGTGTCCCCAGCAGAAGGGCAGCTCAGCCCAGAAGGACCTCGGCTGTCGTCTTTCAATGTGCTGTCCTGAAACGTGCTGGCTGGGCTCAGCACCACCAGGCTATTTCTTAGCCTCCTTTCAAGCAGCTGCTAGATCCCTGATATTCATTATATGAAAAAACCTGAAAGCGAAGTCACCCTGGAAGGCGAGCACAACCAGGGAAACCATGTCTGTTGGGAATGCAGGCCAGTAATCCAGGTAATCTGTGACCACCCGCTCTGCTGCAGTCCTCCTCTTATCCAGGCCAGTGTAATGAAGGGCTTTGAAAAGAGGAAAGTCTTGATTTTGATGCAGCTTGCCACAGACTACACTTGGATACAAAGTTTCATGATGGCCTGTACTATGGAAATGTAAAGGTCATTATAACAAGTAATAATAAAAGCAGTGTATGTCTGCAACCCAGTACCTATGTCGGGTTAAGTAATGTGGTGCAGCAATTCAGGAGCTGGACAAGGAATGAGGATGTGTGGTTTCTGGTCCTGTTTCTGCCAAATTTTGCCTCTGCTCCATGTTATTCTAAGTTGTAGGTAAAGATGATTATTCACCCTGGCAAACTGCTTTGGCATATTCAGGTTGCTCTGATAAAAAGCACAGTCAAAGGTTATGTGAAGATGACTCCAGCTCAGGAAAGACCAAATATCTTGAAATTCCTTTTATGGTCTCACTTGGTCATGCAAAGCGAAACCTTTGAAAGTCAAAGCAAGATTACCCTGAGACAACCAACTTTGCATACTCCCACTCCCCAGGATTCAGGTGTCTTCACCGTCCTCCCAGGCTGCCCCATCCCCAGGTGACCATGAGTCCGTCTGCTCCCCTGTGGGTGTAAGCATGGCCAGGGGGGCTCTGGGAGGCATGGTAGCTTCAGTCAAAGCCCATTCCAGGCAGGTGAGTGTTAAAGCCCAGGCTGAGTGTTAGGGTTTAATTATGCATGGGAAGCTTCTTTAGGAAAGGCAGTGTCACAGGCTGGGGGCTGAGGGCTGGTAACACTGCCTGCACTGGAATTAAGCCCAGGAGACTGGCAGGAAGGAAGATATTTGAAACAGTAAGATCTACCAAAGCTAGACAGCTCAGTTTTATATTCTGAAATTCAGTGGTAATGGAGGAATTAGGAGGGAAGAACACACACGGGGGTATATTGATAACCAGAGCCTTATGTGAGGCACAGCTCCAGCTCCCCCCTACCTCTAGCCATGTAAGCACAAGGCACCTGGAGGCTCTTACAGGATGCTCGGGTGGTCTGTTTGCACCCATCAGTCATAAATTTCACAGGTTAGGAAAGAGACTGATTCTTCTTCTGATTCTTCTTCTTCCAGAAGAGCCAAGAACGTCTCGCTGGATAAAATGGGGCATATTTTGCAGTTCACTTCATGTGCCGTAACGGGCAGAGCAGTGCGCAGTGGGCTGGGGACACAAACTTGCCATCCCACTGCTGGCCAGCACAGATGAGTATGGCAGAAAACCTCTAAATCAACTAAATGCAGTGGAGAAATATTCATTAGTCACCAGGATATAGCTTACACAGTGAAAGAAGTTGAGAGGTCTCCATCTCCTTGAGTATCAGCAAACAGGCATTTAATCACTGTTTTATTCCCAAGTAATACTTTCCAATAATTTATGGTCCCTGTGGAGGCCAGAAAAGATGGCTGGGTGGTTCAGACCTGGTCACAGCAAGGTCAAAGGTGGGCAGGTTGTTTAATCTCTCCGCATTCTCAACCGGTGAAAAAGACGGAGCAATACTCCTGCATCATCTGGTGCGTGGTGACAGGAGTAAGAGCTCCGGGTGTATTAACTCTGCTGCTCGTACACAGCCAAGCACATGGGATCCCGATCCCGACGGGGGCTGAGAGCCACCCCTCTAACACAGCTCACAATGTACAATGGCAATAATGAAGCTGAAAGACAAAACAGATCAGCTCTAGATACCCTCGTCACTGTGTGACACACTTTGCACTGTGCTTAACCTTTATATATATATATATATATATATATATATATACAAAACCTTTATTTTTACTCTTTATGAGCACCAGTGTCACACTGAAAATTACATCCCTACCCTTAGTCCTGCTCAACAGCAAATGTCTGGCTCCAACCTTATTTTCAATGCATTTGGCCCTTAGCACAGGCCTGAGCAGCGGCAACCCGGTGCCACTCCCACGTTTCTGCGACGCTGACACCGGCTGGAGCCCAGCCCCGCTCACAGGAATTAGCAGAACCAACCAACACACGCAGTCAGGTAAATACAGCCCTGCCGAGCGCCAGGGTTTCTGAACTCTCACCTTTTGCTCATGTCACATTTAATATGACAGGGAAGATTTTTTTTTTTACCATTTGAGAAACATTGCCATATCGAAATCTTTGCTTTCTTCCTTCCTTAATGTCTGCGTCACCTCAAGGGTTGTTATAATTCCTTATTGGCTGCTCTTCCAGAATTTGCTTTAAGAAAACTTCAGCTACTTTTGAATGCGGCTGCAAGGTTAACTAGAAATAGAAAATGTCACGAACATGCTGGATATATATCCCTTCTGCTTCCCTGCCACTAAGCCAGCTTTTCATAAAGTTTGAAACTGATATTAATATTTAACTTTTAACTCACAAGATCTTTCACGGTCTCAGCTCTGCTTAATTAGCTGACATTTAGCTCCCTCTATTCCACAGCACACACCTAGGAGTCCTTGGGTACCGGTTTATTAACATTCCCCAAAGTAGATTGGAGCAGGCGGTTACCAGAACCTTTATCAATTGCTCCCGAAGGCGATGGGATTTATTGCTGAATGCCATTAAACCAGCCAGGTCTGTAAATATGGTTAAAGGCACGAAGACACCCTTGTTTTCCAAAGCTTTTTGCTCAGTTTAAATGAGCTTTGTGAATTGGTCTCTCTCTTTCTCTTGCTCTCGCATGCAGCCTTGTTGAGGCGCTCCTAAAGAAAGACTCTGTATTAACCTACACTGCATTAAGCACAGTTCTGCTGTTAATCAACGCTCTTACAGCGATATATGCTGCTACAGCGCTGCTCCGGCATAGACACGGCTGCATGGAAGTCGCCGAGTGTAGCACCTCCACCTTGCATTTATTTGCTAACCTTTCACACCCTTCCCTTACTATAAGCTTTCCTCCTTTTCATCCAGCCTCGGACATCCCCTGCTCAGACAACCTAAGGTGTATGTGCTGGTTTTACATGTACACTGTGCCCACGGTCACATATCAAGAGCGTTTTTCCTCTGGTCCCTTCCCTACCCCGGCTGGTCTCCTGTTGCTGCCTCCACCCCGCCGGTGGCAGAAGTGCCTCTGCCCAGTGAGAAACTCCAGGAGACTTGTTCTCAGAGTCACCGTATCCACCCCAGCACTAAAAGTAAGAACAATTTTCAGTAGACCAACGTAATTTAAGATCACTCACAGCTCCGTAACCGCAATACTAATTACCTACTTAAGCCTCCAGAATAAAATATGCCGTACTTGGATGTGCACGCTGTAATTACAAGGTATTCCTCACCACTCCTTAATAATATTTCATTTAATATGTATCTGGCTCTTCTCATTTTTGGTAAACGTAACATGCATTAGGATCACCATACAAGTTCATATTTTGCTCATAAAATTCTAACATGCTTGTTCTTTATGTCAATGAAATAGTGACAAGCAGTATGCATTTTCTAAAAACTTATTTTGATGAGCAAATGTCAGACCACAAAGACAAATATGAACAGAAAATATGACTAGTTAACGAACAACCTTGGTTTAGGGCTTGTCTTAGTAAATAAAGTGCTGATCTTGCCCGTTCAAGATCTTTCTTCATCTATTTTTTGTTCCTCAGTGAAATTAATTTAGTGACCTCAACTCATTTAGCGTAAGCCACTTTTGAAAGAAAATCTGTCACCAGGAGAGTGCTCTTTACCTGGTATATTTGGCATGGAAAATGAAATAAACCATTTTAAACAAAAGGTATTACGAGTCCTCACAAACTGGGGACCCCCAGTCTCCCCAGGTCAAATATAACAGCTCTATCCCAAGTCAACACACTGAATCTACTTGCTCTGGGCAAGGATCTGGTCCTCCTTTCTTAGAAACAACCTTTAAATTTCTGTTGCACTGATAAAAGGTTCAGTCATGCCTTTGGATACATCTCTGACTTCATCAGAGTAGGGTGAGATAAATAAGAGATAAAAGACAGGATCTGAAGTGAGGACATATTTCTCTGATTTTCCATATTGGTTTTGAGACACTCATCTCCTGGAGGGGACTGAGGAGACCAGTTGAGGACAGCTATATAAATATCTGCATAGATGGGATCCCAAGCAGTTCATATCGTATCGTATTGTATCGTATCGTATCGTATCATACAATATAGTAATCATATAATTTTACCTAATCTGCACAGATGATAAAAAGCACATATTCTTTTTTTAGTCAGAGCACTTCTTGCTGAACCCAAGATGAGCTTGGCTTCACAAAAGGCCTCACAAATTTTAAGTTTGCTTCTCAGTAGCTGCTTCAGCAAAGCGATAGTGAAGATAAATATCCCGGGCTGGTGACAGTACCTATCAGATGTGGTCCACTACAGCAGTGCTCCAGTCACACCCAAGCTACACCAGGATAAGACTGGGGTGACACAGGGATGAGTCTGCCCCATATCTTACAATCGATGCAAAAAGGAACAGATACAAAAATCCTCTGATAGTTTTTCACTGTGAAATTCGAAGACAGAATGTAAATGTGCAAATTTTAGCTTGAAGAAAGACTTGCCTTCGGAGGGCTGTATATCAACACCGTCAACCAGCAGTGTTTTCTCAGCACAAACCACACTAACCTCATCGACTGAGTGCATGCATCGAGCACTGCACTAGAGGAATTGATGCTCAGTAAAACAACCTGGCCAGGTAGTCAGGAGCTCTTTTATATCATGATCATGATTAGTTTCGAGGGCATATCCAACAAAGTATGAGACAGCACTAAAATTTTAAAAAGGCAGAGAAGAAAATTCTAACATATCTACCTGAAACAAATTACCAGTCATTGTTATAGAAAACACTTAAGTTCCCTCCAACTATATAAAAAAAGGAAAAAATCCCAGTAATTACTCTCTATTGCCATCTTGGTTTGCTTATTTTGATCTTTTGATGATGCTTGGCCACTTGCACTATGCTGTTCTCCTGGATAATCAATTTTCTCTGTTGCTTTTGTGGGTTTTTCTTGTTGAACAATAGAAAGACAATGCCGGAGAGAAAGGAAATACTTTTAAAATCAAGAAAAAAATACATGATTAAAAATAAGGTAGCTAGACTTTGAAATAGCTGCACAGATTCCCAGCACCTGTGTTCCTGATAATACATTTTTTTAAAAACACTTTGGGCCAAATCTGGCTTTTCTGTCCACTCACAAAATCAATAAATTTCACAGAATGGAAATACAAGGGGAATCCAAACCTCTCCTATTAGTTTGATATGTATATGTATCAGTCTCTATGTAACATATAAGAAACGTTTTCCTGCTCTCGGACTGTGAACGGAGCCAGCTGACTGTTGGTTTTGCATACGGCGTGAGTTCAGGATCAACACCGAAGACCCTATCTCAGTGTAAATTGGCCATTTGGGAGCAGAATGAAGTAGAAAGAGAGTTCAAATATTTGAAATTTACTTTAAAAATCGGTATTTACATACACACGATAGAAGGTGTTGAATTGGATTAGGTGTGAAGAAAGTCTTCCTCAAATACTCAAGGTGTTTCCATTCTATACAGTGTAGCTGCTCCATGATACTCCAGTTATAACTTTGACAAAGTATGCTGCAAAATTGTTCTGTCAGTAGGAGATGGCAGAAAATAATCCAGCCCAAGCCAAAATTTAAGAGTCTTTTTAAAAACATTAAACCAGATAACAAATCCTTGTGTAACAGATTTAGGGGACCAGATGTTAAACTGTTGTAAATCAGTATTGCTTTAATGGTTTCTGTAAAGCTCCAACAATTTACGCTCACTGAGGGATGGACTATGCTGTTGTTGAAACATTTAAATTTACAAATACTGTAAAAATTTATAAATAAACTTTAAAATTATGTGACATATTTGAACAGATTTTTATTCAGTTTTGTTTTTTTTTCCCCAATACAATTCATCATTTTATATTCTTCAGTGGTTACTCAATCAGCAGTAAAAGTGACATACATAGTTTTACAATTTCTTTTTTGTTATAGAGCTTACTTTTTCTCTAAATATTTTACTGGTTTGAATGAACTATCCTTGTTACCTTAAACCCACAGTTAAGTAGTTAAAGTCTTTTTAAACAGTGCTTGCATAGAGTATTGGAGCCTGAAGCAGACATTCTCCCGTTTTATCTGCTGGGGACAGAGCGACAACCTGAACTGAGTCCCAGCTCTGGGTGAGATTTATGACCAAGTATTTCACAGTGATTAATAAATATTTTGGACCACCATTCCCCTCCCCTCTCCCCCCGCGTGATGAAAGGCATAACCCCTGTCAGGAATATTTTGAATGTTTTTTCCCATTTCTTCAACAAGAAAGCTTTAATTTAAAAAAGTTATTACACCAGTGGTGCTCAGGTTGAGTGAACATTTGTATCGGGATCAGTAGGACTTTGATATGGAAATTTTAAAGGAATGGCTTGTTTTAAGGAAACCATCCACATTCCACTAAGCGATTTCACCTTTAAAAGGAGAAATATTTGGAAAGTTTCCCGTCGCCATCTCAACAGCAGCAATAGAAACGTAGCAGCTCTTCGCCATAAACTCCTTTCCAGTGCAGAAACACAGACGAATTGATCATCTGTTAAAACAAACACATGAACGTGATAAAATAACACGTTTATTGAAATTATCTTAGTTATCTTTTTCTGCTGGAGCGGGAGTCTTGGTTTTTACAGCCTCTAATTCTGTTACAATCAGATGTTGATTTTGTGAAAACTGGCACAACTGAGATGAATACCTTGGGGTAAATAAAAACCTGAACACAGAAATAAGGTCAAATACTCAACTCCACGTTAAACTCCACAGTCTCACCAAAAAGCCTGCACATTTCATTTCAAAATATCAGAAATGGAAAACCAGTTAAAATGAAAAAAAAGCATGACTAGGGAATGTGGGCACATCTAAGGATTAAAAGTAGAAAGTACAGGAGATATTACAACGGCAAGAACTGATTACAGAAGAAAAAAATGGTGTTTTGTTCTTCGCTCTGAAACGAGGAGCTGATCTCTTCCCTAACCCTGCGTGAGCAGCAGCCTCTGTACAGGCGCCTGAGGAAGGAAAAGTTGCTTGGGATTTACCGATGTCCTGAACAGTAACACTTTGCTAAAAGTATCTGTTTCTTTAATAAAAAAACCATATTTTTCTAACTAGAAAAAGACAGGTTTTCTTCTTGAAGCACTTTCACCACTGAAAGTGTTAAGGTGAAAACTAAAGCACCTTAAACTTCTTTGCCCGATAAATCAGAACGTAAGAACAGCGTGAGGCATAACCACAACGCGCTGACAGAGAGTTCGGTTTTTTTTAGATATATCCTTTGAAACAGAGAAAGAAGGATTCTTAAAAAATAGAGTAAAAGAATCTGTTCCCAACTCCTGTCCTCAAATGTGTTAAATAGTTCAGGGTCCAACTCTTCCCTTACAGGGCATGGACACGACCCGTGCATTCCCACTTGAGGTGGCATTTTCACAAAGTCCTGAAAACTCTTGCCCATTTTAATCATAAAAATATCCCACATCCCTGGGATGCCTAATGATTTTCACACCACGGAAACACAGTTTATGGAGAAATACTTGCTAGAACCCCAAGTCAGGAAGCACTCAAACTCTCGCAGCGAACCTGCTACTGCCCAGGTGCGTTTCACATCTGGCTTTGGGCACTTGCTGGTGTTCCCATGGGTGGGGTTGGCCGTGGACTGGCCTTGGAGGACAAACCCCAGCACACTGCACCCTAAGAAAAATCTAACCACATCAGTAAACATAGAAAATATCCCGTCTCGCTCTCCAGAGGGGCTCCCATCAGTGTTTAAATTCACTTTCCCTTGTCTTCCCAGTATAATCCTATTGCTGCAGCAAAAATCTGGGTTTTTTTTAATCAAACTTGGTACTTTAAGACATGGAGTGTCATAGCCCTGTTCTTTAATAAACCCCACCAATGTGGATCCTTCAATCCCTTGTAGCGTTCAGGGAAATCTGTGCTCGCAGATCCTATTGCAGGGCAGCGGGCTCGAAGGCTAATCTCTCTCTGTACTGTTCTTTTTCCTAGTTGCATGGGGAGAAAAATGTGAGAAAATATGTAATTCCAGGGTACTGTGGCAGCATTAAACCCCAGCTTCGTACCCTATACATTGTCTTTATTAACCATAATCTTGCATTACCATTATTAAGGAAAATGGTAAATGGTTTAATGGCAGTTTAATATTCTGCACATATCCATAACAGACATTTTAGTGGCTTTTAATTGATGTAGCTGCTAGCTTTGTTAAACTCTCCAGGAGAGTAGTTCTCACTGAGAACGAGCCTCCTAGAAAGTATCAGTTTGCAAAACCACAATAGTTTGAGCGATAATTGTGCAGAAAGAGACTTCTGGATTTCTTTGCAGTTGAATAAGAGCATTTTGTTTCACTTTTGTATAACTCCACATCGGGTGTCTAAATTACAGTCAAACTTTCCAAACAGCTAAATAAAGAAATACATGGGCTAAGTCACTTTTAAGATAAAACGGCCACTGGAAGCTTTTAGCCAAACAGAACATTTTTATAGCTGTGAGCACATAAAAAAAAAAAAAAAAAAAGATGTAGAA
>Ga0065711_1004605_pt1 | contig 24623 bp, 26 predicted proteins | sample Hoacrofraction12_FD_59098 | JGI IMG/M metagenome (GOLD analysis project Ga0065711, IMG submission 59098) | Hoatzin crop microbial communities from Cojedes, Venezuela - Epithelial fraction 12 v2 (version 2) | ecosystem: Host-associated > Birds > Digestive system > Esophagus > Crop | place...
GGCAGCCTGCAGCCATCACGGTTCTGCGGCCGCGCGAGCCACAGCTCCGGCCCCTGCCACAGGCACCGCAGCGAGCGGGGTGTCAGAAACGCCCCGGACGGGCAGGCCGGCCCGTCTGGTACGCTCCGGGTTTCATCCTGACGAACTAGCCATGCAGAGTCAGCTTCTAGGCAGTATTTTTCTCTCCTCCCTCTCACTTCCCCCAGTAGTCATATTTTCCCACATTTTCCTTTGGAGCCGTATCTCTAACTGCACCCACTGCAGAGTAAAACATAATGGCTGCTATAACACCCAGCTCCACGGTAATGATCCAAATGTTTCAGAGCAATATTCCAAATGCTGTGATCCTGAAGTGAGCTCTGTGTTGGGAAGAATTATGAAATTTAGAGTAACAATGCCAATCGTTGAGAAGAAAGAGTCAATTATACAGCTCAAGGGTACTAAAACCGAATCAAGGTGCCAAACTGTGCGCCATTTGCTTCTCCCCCCTCAGCACAGCCTGTCTCCAGTCGGTCTCCAAGTACTCGTCACCCCTTTGCACCGGCTGGGAAGGACGGGCCTTGTCCTGCGTACAGTCTGGGATAACCATGGGGTTCGGCTCCTGGCAAGGCCTGGAGCTGAGCAGAGGAACCGTTCGCAGCAAACACCGAACGGCTTCCGTCCTTGAGACACAGCTGAGCTCCAGCTACGGCCGCCTCGTCGTCAGCTCTGGCACGGACTGCTCACAACACCCCTCCCACCAGACGGAGACGGTCCTGGAGCAGCACCGCAGGCTGCCGGAACACCAGGAAACCACAACCACCTCCAGCCCCATGCGGTGCTTGCGCGCTGGGAAAGCTCCACAGAGCCCACGGACTGCTTCCCCCTCACCAGCTCTGCGGCACCCTCCACTGAGAACACAACATCTCAGTGAACCAGCTCCTCCCCTCTACAGAAAGTGTGAGATTAGCTTATAAATCCTGACTTCCAAACACAAACTCACTTGAGAGTCTTTGCTTACCTTCTGGACAGAGATATCAGAACGTAGCCAGATCTCATTCCCCTCCTTCTTCATGCACTGATAAAATCATTAAGAAAGCAGAGTCCCAGTCCAGTGTCTTCAGAAAGTGAGGCATTAATAAGCAGCAGATGCTGCAGAAACCTGCAGTGAGAGCTGGGATAAACGGTGTGAAGAAGGTGAGCCTGTGAACGTCTGTTCCTCATGCTCAGTACAACGGGAAAGGGGCACCCAGTTAAATCATCAGGCACTGTGCAATTAAACTGTGAGATGCATGACGGCCAGAAGGATAAATGGGTTCAAACAGGGATTCCACTAATTCAGAGGAGAAACCTGTCTGTGGCTATTGAGCCCCCTGGTCCCAGCGCAGCTTCTGGCTCGGGAAGCCTCCAATCTGCTAATTACTAGAAACTGGGAGGTTTATTCGTAGGCATGGATCACTTGGTATTTGTCCAGCTTCTGCTGGAGACAGGGTACTGGCAAGATGATTTTGGATGCTCCAACCTACCTAGTCTTTTGTTTGGGTCTTTTAAAGTCATCTTACCAGACGCCCTGGGGTGCTCGCAGCCTCCAGCACCCTTCGTCCCCGCGGTGGCATTCACGAAGAAGCGAGGGCCATGAGCCCACCTGCCAGCGACGCCCTCAAAGCCAGGGTCTACCCAGGGGCTGTTCAGCCGCAGAGGTTGATGGATCAGTTATCGTCACTCTCGAGAGCGCGGCGGCACGGTGAGCAGCGTGAGCGATGCACGGAGGGCCGTGAGGCCAGGTCAGCACGCGGGCCCAGCAGCGGGAGGGTCGGTCACGGTCATCAGCCCTGTTACAGGAGCACAGCAGCAACCTCTCCTCACCCACCTCCAGCCTCGTGAGGACTCTGCACAGCCTGGCCTCTCTGGAAACACTGCCTGCAAGCTGTCGCCTCTGCAGGTCCTGGGCTCTGCCTCACGCCTCCCCGCAGCAGCCATCGCACCTCCAGAAAGCCATCCCACAGCACCCTCGAGCCCGAGGCGCCGAGGAGCAGCACGTGCCGGAGGGGAGCAGCGGCAGCAGCACAGCGGAGATGCCACTGGATCTTCTGAGGGCAAGCCCAGGACCTTGCCTGCATGTTCAAAGCCATCAGTGACCAACAAGGACAAACCCCTCCTGGATGCCATGGCCTGTAACTCGCTTGGGGGTCTGGACCACAACTAGAGGCTCAGCTTGTCCCAGTTCAAATGGGAGAATTCACAGTTACCAGGAAAAAGCATCCCACAACCTGGACCTTTAGTCCTAGGTAGACCCCAGCTCTATTCCAGCCTCAGAGCAACCACCTGAGACCACAACCTGTGAAAAACCGAGACGTTCATGCTGTGGCTATTTCTAAAGCCGCTCCTGAACGGCAGCCTGTCTCCTGGCACCATGTGTTTGCAGAAGCCCCCCGGAGCCCACGTCACCCAGGGGTCTGCTCCTCAGCACAGAGCCACCTCCGCCTCATCCCTGGCAGCGACCCCATCACACACCAGCAGTGCTCCAGAAGATCCCAGCACCGTTTCGTGTTTCCACTTTCCTATTCAGCTGCCCTTTAGGCTTTTGAGGGCTCTTCTTCCCTTTGCGTTTCTTAAATTATTTAAATGATATTTTATTATTGCAATAAAGTAATTATTGGCACAAGATGAACATTAACATTTGCAGCGTGGGTTGAGAAAAAAACACCATCTTTAAGCCTCCACAGCGAAAATGATTCTTACCAACAAATGACGGTGTCACAGCAAAAGTTCCCCCTGCACCAGCAATCACTGCTTCTCCTTCAGGTCTTTCGAACTTGAATGCCTCCACTGCAAATGACACTAACAAAAAGCAAAAATCAAATATTTTCTCCCCAACAGACACCTGGTCCTTGTGATTTCAGATGCGTTTTTGTTTCCTTGTTTTAGCTGCATGAACGGTTTGAATGGTTTTATAATTTGCCAGTGCTTCCACTTTATTATATCTGCCTTCCATCTGTTATTTTTACGGTTTATGTTACCATTCTTCTCTCGCTAATGCCAGCGGCTCTACTGTAAAACTGATGTTGCATTCTGGAAACTTATCACTTCACTTGAAAAATAGATTTTGTGCATGATGGCAGAAGAACCGCCTGGAGAAGAAGGAATGGATCTTTTATTAATGATTTTCTTGTAGGAAGAGCCCACGCAATAGTCGTGCTCAGTGCAAATACATCTTCTCTTCTCACTGCACTTTGCAAAAGTCCCGCTGAACGACACAGAGCCCATTCACCACATCTAAAGAAAAAAATCAGTCCCACAGCAGTGTTTATCCTTCAGATAAGGGATGACACCACTCGCCGCATTTCAGAGAGTAAACGCTTCCGACGGCGGGCGAGCCCTCACCCTGCAGCAGCCAGGGCACCGCACGCCGTGGGCACAGACTGAGCACTGAGGGCTGTGGGCGCCGCGCCGGGCTACGCGCAGCCGGGGGCTCGTCCGACAGGCAGGGACACCCGGGAGCGGAGAGCCCGTCCCGGGACGCTCCACGGCCCTCCCAGGGCCGCAGAACAGGGCGGGAAGCAACACACCAGCCCCTGGGCTCCAGGCCTGGGCTTTGGTGGCAAGCGCCCACAGCCCTCCAGCGCTCTCAACGATGGCCAGTAATCAGTCACGCTATCGTAACTGCCATCCTTGCTTCTGAGGACTTCAGTCGCTCACTGGCCAGGGACCTTTCGACAAAACGCTTTTTAATCAGAGTCGGTTCACTGAAGCTCTCACCAGGTGACCTGCTGGGTGCTGCTGGGAGGCGTCCGGGGTCCGCAGAGCCCGAGCGAGGGACGTGCACACCCCTGCTGCCTTAGCAGCAGCTGGACGAACCCATAAACCTGCAAAATAAATACAGATTCCCTTAGCATTGTCTTCAGTACTAAATTCTCAACCCCAGACAGGCAACAGATGAGTCCCGCACGTGTCGCAGTCTTAGGCCATGTAAAATTTTCACTTACTTGTGGCAACAGACAGTTTTTCTCCTTGTTTTATAATTTCCCAAGCACAAGTATAATTGGCTCTGGCCTGCTACCAAGAGGTTTATTAAAACGGCAAGGGATGAAACTAATGATTGTTAAGAAGATCTAATTCCAAGGATAGCGAGTTGTTCATTACACATTTATGGCTACTAACCAGCAGCACGCAAATAAAGGCCTGCGGATTTATTTACCTTGCCAAGGCACTAAGATGCATCCAGTCGTAAGAATTGAAAGATGGAGGCAGAAATCAAATTGGAGCTACTGAACACCCTACTGCGCAGCTGGGAGAGACTAATTTGATGATGAACCTATGAGTCCAATAAAAATGTGCATAACTTAAAATGTATTAAAAACATAAGCTGCTAAAGCATCAATATTTAAACACCATCCCCTGCAGTGTCACCACAGATTTTGCGCAAAGAGCGGATACTGTTGAACATGAAGGTGAGAGAGATGCAAGAATTACCCGAAATACTTCTTTGGCCAAACTCCTTACGTGGATTTGAATGAACTCTCGGGGATAAATCTGTCCCCAGGCGTTCTCCCTCTCGTGTTACGAAGCACTGTGAAGTGGGTGTCCAGTTTCCGTGCAGGTGACCTGGAAGCCAGACGAGTGTGCAGAGCGAGTTTTCAGCTGGAGCAGCCCCGCAGCGAGCACACGCTGCCGCTCGGCCGGCGACGCAGCGCGGGACGCGCTCGCTCGGTGCCGCCGGACCACGCTAGGCAGGATGGTGCCGAGGCAGCACTTCCCACCGCCCAGCTGCGGAGCCCGGGCAGAATATCCAGGCTTCAGCCCAGCCCGTGGAGGGGGGCTGACCTGCCTGCTGGGACGCACCTCCTTCCACGGGTACTGACTGGGAGCCCAGCAGTGAGGTGCTCCAACCACTTCCAGGAAACCAGTCGCTACGAGCGCAGTCAGGACTGGGTCACAGGGGACTGGAAAGCTCCCATGCCGTGACGGTGACCAGCGCGTGCAGCCAGTTCAAACACCACCTGGGAGAATCGAGGGCTGCCCAGGACAACGTTCTCAGCTGCCGATGCTAAACCATTCGCCATTTGCTTTCCAGCATCACTTCATGCCAAGTGTTCAAAACACCACGATTACTGGACGATGCAAAAGAAAATCCTCTGCGTGGTCACACCAGGAGACAGAAGCTGCTGCCGAGGAGTGTGTTCAGGGACAGCACGAGCCCGAGCGCAAGCAGAACTCCCACCTGCGATGCGGGGTGAGGGAGGCACGTTTGCTTCTGAGGAGGCTTCTTTGCAAAGGACAGAGCTCCACGGCTTGCAGACGACCAAGGCCCCCAGCTTCCAGCCAGCTGTGGAAGGCACGCACTCGGCAGCGCCCCGCAGCACAGCACCCCGAGACCCGACAAACCCAGTAACAAAGCTCCGGGAGAAGCAGCTGCAGGAGAACGCTCGCTGAGGGCCGGCCCCGCGGCAGCGAGGTCTCTGCTCCCAGCCCGCCGGTGATCCTGGGCCGAAGCACCCGCGCACCAAGCAACTGTGCTGCACTGGCTAATTTGCACTTTAACTAGCTCGCTGTTGAAGAGATCCTTGCATTAGTTAACCCAGAGGCCATCTGCTGAGGATAATGCATTTATTACTAAGAATCTACCTATCTGTATCGCACTAGGCGTGCACGTGGTGACTCTCAGTCGTCGTAACTTAGACACTCTGTTATACATACCATGAAATTTAACAAGGTGTGTCCTATACGGGGCTGTAACATTGCAGCTGTGTGGACTAATTAGATAACACTCGTTATTGTTCATTCAATTTGCGTTTGCAGATGCAGGGAGCTGAGTGCTGACTGCTCTCGAGGCTCTGATTGATTGCTCCCACTTTGCATTCATTAGGAAGGTGGCCTCAGCACAGTAGTTTTACAACATGTGTTTGCTACCACTTAACTGGATGTGCCAGTCAAATGCCTTGAACTGTGTCTCTTGATTAACAATATTTTGCAAATATGGCGCAGCCTATTCCAGCAGCATGACGGGCGGATGGCGGAGCCGGCGTGCGGGGCGAGCACCGCTCGCTGCCAACCCTTCCCCTTCCCGCTCGCCGAGTGGGAGGAAATACAGCTGTGACAGCAAGGGCCGGTGACAGCTCGCCCATACATCAGGCTCACAGGCGGCAGCGCCCATTGCTCATCTCCTCCCGTCAGACGTGACGGGCAGAAATAAATGGGCCCGTCAGAGGGTTTGACTTTGTCAGACGAATGCCAGGCCCATAAAACTGGGGCAAACACGGTTCACACTGACCTCTGCGCTTTTTCCCTATTGTCCCTTCGCAGCTACAGCTGGGGTTTGCTCTGTTCCGCCCTGGTCCCCCTCCACGCCGCCCTGCCCAGCACCAGGCAGCCACCCCGGCTGGGTCGGGGGCTTCAGGGGCTCCTGCTCCCGCCCAGTGTTCTGTAACAGCAAACCACAGCCCGGCAGCGCCTGGTGGTCCCAACCCGTGGACTCCAAGTCCTCCGGACCCCAGGGTCTCCCCCCTACCCTCCTGCCCTCCCTGGCTTGGCCCTCTGCCACCGGCACACCGCAGGCAGCGAGGACACCAGCGTGTGCCTCCCCTGCTCTCCCGGGAGGCTGCGGTGGAGGCACCCTGGGGCTCCCCGGGCTCAGGGTACCACTGACTCCACGCATCGGCTGAAGCTCTTGCAGCTCTGCACGTCAACCAGCCCTGCGGCTCCGGGGGAAACGCCAAGCCAGCCTCAGCTCAGCCTGCTACTCGCCCTCAGCTTCTCCAGAAGCATTTATCCAGCTTCGCTGACCTTAATTTAGAGGGTGAAAGGAACTGGGCCAGAAGTGTTTGGTGCAGCCTGGGGGATGTGGGTACCTGGATGTCACCAGGGCGGTTCATCAACGCCTTGTGCTCAGCCCCGCTCTGGCCATGGTCCAGTGCTGGGCATTAGGACCATCACAGCCTCCTCCCATTCCCCAGGCAAGCGACCTGCGCCGGTGGGGGAGCATTTTAGTGACGAATTCAGTGCTCTGCTGGCATTCCCCCAGCCCAAGCGAAGCTCCCTGCCTCTGCTCCCTCCGCAGCAGGGGCCAGCAGTGACCGGCGGCCCCAGGCACCCAGGCGCTGCTGCCCTGGGCTCTTGCTGCACGAGGAGGACTCGCGGTCTCAGCAGACGCTGCTGGCGGACACAAACCACGCTCAGGAGACACGCAGACAGAGGCTGGCTGCCAAAGCTCTGAAGACACGTGTCACATTAACACCTTGCCATATGCTCCCCGTAACCGAGGGCTCTGTCTCCCGGCGTACTGGCTGCAACGGCAGAGCCAGGTGAAGGAGCTCCCACCTTCCAGCCACGTTCCCCTCCCGACGCGTGCTCTCTGGCCGGCCACGCTAAACTGGGAACAGCACCCACACTGCACACAGCTGTCCCCAAAGTGCCAGGCTTGGACAAACGTCATCCATCACCAACCTGCAAACACAGGCGCAACCCTTACTGCGTGGCAGCTCCTCCAGCCGAGAAGCCTAGGCACAAGCACCATGCAGAAGGCTCAGAAAGTTCCCTCCTCAAAGCATCACCACCTCAGAAATAAAAAAAGGGCAAAGTCAGAGCAAGGCAAGATGGTGCTATTTGCTCAGAGCGAGTCTGAAGGCTGGAACAGGGATCCCACCCCTGCCCGCACCAGGTGAGCATCCGAGCACGCTTACCCCTGCAGACCAGCTCCACTGTCAGCTCTGAAACGGAATCCTTCTTTCAACCCAAGTATAAACTGTCGGCTTAGTCAGTCAGACTTCTCAACCCCCAGGGGCCTCATGTTTCATTTTTCACAACACTGTAAAAGAAAACCCAGGAAATGGCCTTTCCTCACACTAATGAAGTCTCCACCAAACAGCAGAGCAGTGCATCCCGCTCGCGCCGTCTGTCGCTGCAACGGCTGGGACCAGGGCACCTCGCAAGAGGTGGCAACCCGGCCGATTTCGAGCCAAGTTGACAAAGCAGCTGTGAGCCACCATCTGAGGGGCACCAAGCTCCGCCAGAACAAAGAGGGAGAAGAGAAGCTTCTTGCTGGTGGCCTGATGGGGCAGTCGGGAAGCTTCAGCCCTCTGAAACGAACCGGGAGCTTACCAACAGAGGTGGGTGGACTATGGACCAGTCACCCATCCTGGGCTAAGCAGCCAGGCTTTCATTTTGGGATCACTTCTTGGAGAAATGCACACTAAGCATAACTAACTCTGCCCAGGCATCCTCCATCGCAGCCAGCGCGAGGGTCCCGGGAAGCGGCTCTGGGTCCCCGCTCTGCCGCGGAGCGGCGCAGGGCAGCGGGGGGCTGGACACCCCAACCCTCCGGCACAGCCGGCCGGGGACGCGCGCCGCAGTGCCCACGCACCGGCTGTCAGCAGGAGGAGGACGCGGGGTTCGCAGGGGAATCTCTGCTGGCACATCCCCCGTGAAGCTCTACAGCCCGCTGCCCAGCCAGGGCGCGCGCACGGCAACGGCAAGGCGACGCCATTGAGCTGAACCGATTTCAGGGGATTTTTCTCATTAAACTCAGTGTTGCTAGGCTGCTAACACAAGGCAGCTCCACTGCCATCATGTTAGGCAGATGAACTGTCGCTTCAGCTCATTTCAGTGTGAAACACTGTCACTTTTTTCCTTTTTGCATATGCAATACTCACTGGATAGTTCGGGTCTACGCACAACATATTTATTCAACAGTAATCGTTTCATTTCTGCAAAGGAAATATGTTCCCCTGTTCCTGCAGCTGACGGGCTCTGGCAGGAGTTGGAAGCCGAGGCTCCAAAAGGAGGGAGAATATGTTTATGGGATGAAACACAGCTGTTTGCAGTATTCCTCTGCCCTAGCAATTATTTTAATAGGAAGAATTCCTGGAGGGTTATTTGGCTTCTGCACAGCGTGTGCTGTGTTCACAGCCACTGGTTAGGGCATCAGGCGAGTAAACCTCTGAAGACATTTCTGTTCTTGTAAAGCATTTTTTAAAAAGGAAGAGGGTTCAATTCTGCAGCCTGCTCATACACCAGAAAATACTTGCTCCCATGGGTAGCGCACAAAATGGCAGGAAAACTGGTACATTTACATAATCTGCATTATCGTCGCATTGTTTATTAGCCTTGCTGAACTGCCCCAAGCCTTCCCCTGAAGCAGAGATCACTACCCAGCTTAAAGATGCAGAGCAAGGTAAGACACTTTCCTACAGAAAAGGGGAATTATCTGGCTCCATACTTTTTTGCCTGAGGGAAAAAAGGTAGGACCTCCTGAACCTATTCACACCGCACTGCGATTCCTGCGTGTGCCTTTCTGCACTAAGTTGTAGAGCAATTTCTGGAGACAGTCTCAGGTCAGGCTTGCTGCAGCAGTGCAACAAGGATTGTTTGCTCCACCGCTGTATTTCAACAATAAACTGGAATCTATTTAAAATTCAGCAGTGCCTTCTGAATGTGTTGCTGCTTTGCCTCAGAAGTACTTTGTCAGGACAGGCCTCAGACAACACTGCTCACTGCATAAAAGCCCCAGATTCCTCACCGAAGGGGAAGGCTCCCCAGGGACTAGCATTATTTTAGCCTGCTTGTCATCTAAGGGCTTCAACGTACTTCAGAAGCATTAATTAAGTCTCATGACATGCCTCTAAGATGGAGGTTTAATGTTTACTTAGCAGTGGGTAGTAGCACTGGGGGCTCCAGTTCGCGGAATCGCTAGGACTGTGGAGGTTTGGATCCGGCGCTGTGAATCGCAGAGCGTCACCTGGCACCAGCACAGGAGAGAAGAAAGTTCCTTAGCGCCCGTGAGCCACCCACCATGGCTCTTGCCATCACCCAAGCGAAGGGTGAGGCCGGTGCTGGTGGCCTGGCAGAGGGAGGTTTCGATGCGGGGGTTGGGCGATGCTGCGCTGCCGCAGCTCCGCACCGCATCCGTCCGTCCCGCAGCCCGCGGCAGAGCCGATCCGGCAGACGCGCTGGCTCTGGCTGCCTGCCCTGCTGCTCGGCCATGGCGGCGAGCGGCAGCATTCCCAACCCGCACTGTTCCGATTAGGCAAATGTCCGTGTCCTTCCATGAAAGCGACTTGCGCAGCCACTGTGATTTGTTTCAGGTGGCTTAATGAGAAAATGAGTGAATCCCTGCCTGGACTTTTACTTTCAAATCAGCTGCCCAAAACATTAAATATTTGAGTTCCTTATAGCTTTAAAAATCCTATTCTCTCATTTTTCTAGACATGCACGTGCTTTTTGTGCACAGGAAAGCTTGCGCAGTCCACCCCACCAACAGGGCTTCACTCACCACCCTGGGAGCGCGGGAGGCTGGCTGCCTGCGGAGGGGTTCGCTGCACAGCCCGCTCACCAAGGAGATCCGAGCATGGCCCAGCGCGGCCCGCGACGCAGCGCCTGGCCCGACTCGCCCGCTGCAGCACCAACGCGGGACACCGGCCCGGCGAGCAGCCCCGGCGGAGGCTGCGCGGGGCAGGGAGGCAGGGAGGCAGGCACCTTCCTCCAGGATCGGCCTCCCGACCGGCTCCAGCTCAGGGCGGCCAATGGCAGACCGTTAGTCTAACCCAGCCGCTGCCGGGTGCCCCCTGTGAGGTTCACTACTGTTGACATCTCAGTTAAGAACGGTCTGCTTTGAAGAGACTGTCTCCATCTTTTCTACTAACTAATATGCCCGAGAAGCCCAGCACTATGCACAGAAATCAAATGACTCTCCTGATCCAAAACGGCCCCTCCACACTCCTGCGCCCAGCTGAGGCAGACAGACAGACAGACACGGTTTCTTTGCTGGGCAGGCCCCAGGTTTCACCCCCAGCCGGGTGTTCGTCTGCAGAGAGAACCATCCACTTTTCCACTTAGGGCTGAATTTGTTTCCCAAAAATCTAGTTCATCTGCACTATGTGGAGAAAATCACCTACGCTCCCCCCCTCAGAGACTGCAAACCATTCCACAACCATGTTCGCAGGGAGCTTCTAATCTTCACAGGAAAAAAGGGCACGTTGCGAACGGGGAAAAGGCAATGAGAAAAACTCCCAAAAGACTTTCGCCCGAAACGTGACTGTCAGCTTACCGTGCAACGGAGAAGACGGATGCAAACACACCCAAGCCTGTGATCATCAGCTCCGGGGCACTGTCTGCATGCTCCTAAACATCATGATTTGTGCACATCATGTTTAAAGAAGCTTAAAGCATCTGACAAGAATTAGGTTATTTACTCTCCACATGCCTTGAAAATCTAAGGCTTTGTGATCCCACTGAACATCAAATAAAGTCTCACCTCAAGTCCAAACCCACTTTTGGATAAAGACCGCATCCGGCTTTTGACTATGCTTCATCTCTCAGAAAGCATTTGCTTGGGCGGATTGGCAAATCGCATTCAAGACCGGGCGCTGGTGGTTTTGGCGCGCTCGGTGCGAAGCAGCGGCTGAGGAGCGGTGCTGCCTGCCGAGCTGTGCGGTAACCAAGGGCGCAGAAAGGTCGGCACAGAGACTCAGAACCTCCCCAGCACCCAGACTGCTATTGCCAGTTGAAAGTAACAGCAATCCGTGGCCTAAGTGAAAGTTAAATGCTTTAATACTTCTGTGGAAAATGATGTAAGACGGCAAAGTACGAGTGAATAACATCTGCCGAATCATGTTTCGGAAAGCTGGCCAGAAAAAAGAAAAACCTAACAAGTGCCCTGTAACTCACAAAGGGGAGAAGGGGTAACAGGTTGCTATCACCAACTAATGCTCCTCGCGTACAGAAACGCCGTATTTTATCAAGGTGTTTAGATGAGAACAGAAGTTCAGTGATTTTTGTCAGTGCCATTAGTTTCTCTGGAGAGAATATCCGAGCGCTGCTACCGACAGAACATCAATAACGGGGGAGATAAATTCTTCTGAACCGTTAATTTTCTCAGCATTTTGAAATCTAACTTATGCATCATCACTATACATCAGCGCGGGGATAATGCGAGCAGGCTCTGTAAACACTCTGCTGCAAATAAAACAATACAAAGCAAGCGGAGTCTGTTTCTGAAAGCGATTTGCCTTCGGTAACAGAGCCCGGGGTTCGCAGCCCGACACAGCTCCCCGCCGCCAGCCTCTGCCTTCCTCGCAAGCAGCTTTGCGGCGCTCACCGACGCAAACCAGGGCCGATCTTCCAGGCACGGGCCAGCCCAGCCCTCTGCGTCCAGCCAGCTGGCAATCACAGCACAAGGCAAGGCAGGAGCAAAGCGGCAAAGTAAAGGTAACGTAGTTATCATGGGCAGTCCCACGCAGCCTCACCCTCAGTCGTGTTGAATGCAACACCACGTGAAAAGGTAACTTTCTCTGCGTTTCCAGGGCAGGCTTGATTTCGATCTGCAGTCTGGATGCCCCAATCCTTTTCACCTTGTGAATATTTAACTCCTACGTAATTGCTTCAGCGGCAAGCAGTTTTCTCTTACTGCACTTTCTTCACCCCGTCACGAGGCTGAGGAAGGAAAGGGGACCTCCTTTTGTGGCCGCAGGACATGGGCTCCTCGCTGGGATCACACAGCTGGATATCTGGTTCTAACAAGAACTGTGTAAGAGACTGAGCAACTCTTTTTCTTTTCATGTGCCTTCCAATGTGTTTATTCTATCCAGGCTGTTACTAAAACTAGGCAAATACTGCAAACAAATATGCAGAAACGTTCCTTGGAATTTTTTTAATTAGTCTTGACTATTTTCTCAATCCTTTTACATGGGGTTTTCACTCCTGTGACTTATTCTACCAGCTCTGTTTACTATCAGCATACTCACTGAAGCAGCAAATTGTACATGATTATTGGAGATTATTCGCTGAGACTAAAATGATAAATGAATTATTAATTCTCATCATTAGCACGGTTGCCCTGCTGCCTGGCGGCCTCGCTGAAATCAGGACCCCGTTGCTTTAGGGCTGTGTAAGCAAACAGGGAGCGACAGCTCTTGCTCCCACAGGGCTTTCAGCCTAAAGAGGTGACACGGCTCGGGGGAGGATGCGAAGGGACAGGACGACCGGCTCAGCATTGGATCCAGCCTCTCAGCAGCAGCGCTGAGGACAGGGCTGTCCAGCCCACCTCCGGCCGGAGGAAACCCGGGGTACGACTTCTTCTCACCTCCCTTTGTGCACTTACCGCTTCCTCGGGGTGGGCCAACCCTCCACAGAGAGACAGCGTCTCTCTGCACCCGTCCGCGCATCCTTTTTAACAGAAACATGCACAGCGGGACAGGATTAGCCACCAGGGAGGCAGCTCCTCAGGACTGAGCACTCCCCAGCTCTGAACCAGCCCCACGGCAGGCCGGCTCTCCCCAGGCTGCGGGCACACTCGCCTTCTCTGCTGGACAGAGGTCTCAGCCCCCCCTCCCAAAAACCTTTACGCCTTGCCTTGTACGTCCGCGCACAGCAGCTACCCAGCCTCTCGGCTGCGCCCTGTACCGGTCAGACCGTGCCCACGGCCATTGCACCCCCTCGGACGGCAACGCTGCTCCTTCGGGCAGAGCCTGGCCTCGAGCTGCTGGCGGCATTGCGCCCGAGCCCAACACCATCGGTGCCTTTGCGAGGCCAGACGTAGCCCCAGATACATGGCCGACTGTACCCCTCCAGCAGAGAAAGCTGCCTCAAATCCAACACCTCGGGACCAAAATACAGCTGAATTTCTAGAGACAGACCTCCGGACCCGAGCTAAAGAGCATCCAAAGGTTTATCTCACGCCTTGGTGATCGGCTCCAGCACAGCGTGATTACTGCTGCCGTGTCCGATCGTTATGCCAGCCTGACTAATTCAGGGATATTCAGGCTCAGATAAATTCAAGCGCCTAAGTGCAGGTGAAATTAAAGAGGTGTCCCTCCGGGTGACAGCCGTAGCTGGGGGAGGAGAGCAGCTCCTCGGCGTGTCGGGTGCTGGTGGGGTAGCTGCATTGCCACGGCTCCGGGTCTCTGGCAGTTCACGTCCCCTGAAGGCAGGCAGGCAGGTGCTGACAGGGTGAAACATGGTACAGTCACACTCCCTTCTTGAGGAATGCTGCATTAGCCATTAATTTTATTTAAGTGCTTTCTAGTACGGTGTTGTTGAACTAAATTGAATCTGTCCACTGGCAAATGCCCTGGAAACAATGCAACAAGCCACAGAGCACGTGGGACCGCTCATAAATTCAATTCATATTCCTCTAGTGAAGAAGTGTTGTGAGACAGGTCTAGATACTTCATTTAGCTTGACAGGAGGAGACCTGATAAAGACAGAGGGGAGGAATGTAGTCTCGAAACTACCGTCTCTTTCTCTGGGGAAGACATGTTACTAGCCCCCAGAAAAAAAGTAAAAAATTCATAAATGTCTACAAATGCCCAAGTAGCAGACCCTTGCACTGCAGCTTTGCGAGCCTGCATTAGCACACTCCTTGCTCCAAATTGGTAACAAGCTTTCTGGCGAGTTTTGTTCTGCCTTTCACGCCCACTGTAAATGCCCTGGAAGATAAGGAATTCACTTTTAAATCCCTCTAACAAATATCTTTTAGCCGAGAGCTACACCTAAGGCATAAATCAGACCGATGAAATGCTGACGCTGATCTTCTAGGTCGCCTGTGCTGCAGATTTGCAGGTATTGAGCATGTAACTGCTGCAGCCCCTACTGCAAAAGTGAACCCAGCCCTGGAAAGGAGGCAGGCAGGCAGCAGCTGCCCGCGCCGAGCCTCCGACCGAGACCTGATGCTCATGGTCAGGCAGCTTTTCCTCACGGAGCAGCAACGAGAAAGGCCCTGTTCACCCACCGTATATTCTTATCATTACACTACTGATTGATAGTAGTAATGATACTTTAATCAATATTAATAACATTTAATATGAACACTAAAAGGCCCCATTATTTTTCCAGTGCAAAGAGCTACGAGAAAAATATACCCTTTTCCAAAGTTTACTGTTCTACACTCAAGGCAAAAGGTGGATAAAATAAGTGGCCAGAAAAAACAAAGAAAAGACTAAGAAAACATAACAACAGAAAATATTGTTTTGAATTATCTCAGTGGTTTAGCTGTTCCCCTACCATCTCTTGCCCCAGGCGTCTGAACTATTTGTAGCTCAGTCATGGTCTTGCTGAACAGACAAGATGTTTGTAACCTTTCTGGGCAAAAGCTTTGTGCAATATGTGCAGTTCCTGCTGAGATCGACATAAATTCCACGCAGGACAAACTCGCATATTTTAGGAGGCCTGGGTTTTAATATCACTATCTACAAACATAAAAATTTACTCTTTTCCACTCCCTAGGGGTAAATTGTAGAAAGGAAGTAACGTATCTGTGCAATAAGCCAGTACATTCGAATCAGCGCTGCCATTTAAGGTACACACTTCCTTTGCTCATGGTCAGCTGGGGTTTCTTCTAATGCTGACCTGCAAACAAAAATAAGACTGGGTATCTGCTCCTGTACCGCAGCCCTCAAAAGGCTTGCTTCTGTGCCACAGACAAGGCTGGTGTGAGCGAGATACTGCACCGTGAGGCACGTACCTGACCTAGATGTTGGTGTACGTTTGGGCTGGGACAGCACTTCAAACCTGGTGGATTCGGCACTGAAAAGCTGCCCCGAGGGTTCCTCGTTTATTGTGTCTGTTGGGTTGAAAGAACACTTTGCAGTCCCCTGGAGAGCATGTCATCCTTTATTCCACACCCCTACAACTCAAAACACAACTGACCACTCTCAATATTTCCGTCACTAACGCACACCTCTTGCAACTCCATAGATTTATCCATGGTCGTTTTATTTCTTTGGCATTTTCTATCTTTGGCTGAGAGGTTTTTTTGAATCTCACCTCCAGCATCCAAGCCAGGAACCTGAAATGCAGATGGCTGAAGCTGCTGGGGAGAGGGTAGGAAGGGAGGAAAAACCCCACAGAGGAACAGTTTCTCCACTCCGACACAGACTGCAGTTTGCAAAATGGGATCAATATGATGTATAACTGTGGAAACCAACACACAGACAAATAAAACACGAAAGGCGCTGTAAAATGCGTTGGGGCAGGAAAATGAATGATCTCTCTGTCAACTATTTAAAAGCAATCCAGTAATGTGAACAATCAGAAGTGAAGAAAAATCAATACACCTCTCATGGTGCAGAAATGGAAAACAAGCTGGATTTTACTCCCACAAAATCCATGCAAACAAAACCCAACAGATTAATTCTGCTTGTCAGTAAATGTGGTCATCTCCTCAGAAGCAGAACCACCTCCAGAAGAGCGCTCTCTTTAGACACAGCACTGTGTTTATCGACGTGCATTGTACAACCCCCACCGCTGTCAGTGGTACACGATGGAGTCTTTACACAGTGTTTATGAACAATTGTGTCTTCTTCCTAACACATGTAATTTCTTCATTAAAAAGTCCACCAGGAAGGCCTCAAGCAAGGCAGATGGAGAACAGAGCACGCCAAATACAGCCCAAGCTCTGCTTCTCCAGCCAATTTCCAGCACGCACAGCAGAGCAAAGAAGAAAAGCAATACTATGCCTGTTAGAGAGAGGCATGGCCGGAGGGTCCCAAAGCGGCCACTCCTACACTCCAAGCCACAGCCAACTTCTGACTCCAGGTAACAGAGGGGAAATGGCATCAGGAAGTCAGCGGAAGAAATCTGTGCAGCAGCTCAGGAGGTGGGGGGTCCTTCCCAGAAAGAGCTTGAGGGAAGCTGCATGGGGGGAATCAAAGGGGAGATGGATTAATGGGCAGAGCGTCAGGCAGCCGCACAACTCATCCCGCTGCCCAGCACTGCACCCGGCTACCACTTTGTCTCACTGGTCTCGGTACCACGCGTGCACAGACAGGCAGATCTACTCGCTTTGCTTTCCGAACTTTCCTCTCCTACTGGACGTACGAAACATCATGGAAATTAAAGACGGTGGCAGTGGCTGTAAGACAATGGGAACTGCCCGGCATCCATGCAGCTCCTGAGCCTCGGCCAAGCCTGTGTCTGTCGCTGTTGGACGTACACAGTTATCCAGGGATCTCCCCTCTCCATCTTCCCGTGGCAAACGCAACGGCCAGCTCCAGCCCGCACGGGGCAGTCCTGCGCTCGCTCGCTCTGGTCCTCTAAACATCACCCCAGGCAGTCACCCGCGAAAGCTCAGTCAGGAAACCCGGACACTGAACAGCTCGCGGTACGCGCTGGCTTGGCCGCCCAACCCAGACCGTGCACACCGAGTCCTCTGAGAAGAGCCGGCAACCTCCCCCAGCAGCAGGGACCAGGCGGGGACGGCGAGCGCCGCGGGCAGACACGCCGACCGACCGTCCCCGACTGCTGCGTCCGGGGGGCCAGGCACCCACCCAGGGACAGCCACCAGCGGGGCCGCAGGCAGCCCAGCTCCGCGAATGCCCCACGGCCTTCGCTTGCTGTCCAGAATCTGAGCTCTCACTAATAATAAATAAGTCACCGGCTGCTGAAGTGAGCGAAGAAAACTCCCCCAAAAGGCTCATTTTGTCGTCAGCACACACCAGATGCGCACAGGGCACCTGGCTGCAGGCAGGACGCTCTCGCTACGGGCAAAGTACGGCTCTTCAGTGGAAAATCATGGAGCTGTGAGGATCTTAACTACAGAAAATACCTAGTTTTTGCAGAAACACGTTCCCTAAATCCATTCATATGATGCAACTGCTTCCCCCCCTCCTTCCTTTTTGCTGAGCTGCTTATGGGATTAACCTCTAAATCAAACCCTGCAGAGAGATGAAAGTTTGTACGAACCTGTCACCAACCTTTTTGCAAACGGTGGGGGGGGGGGAAGACTTCCTGAAACTGCAAGGGTTCCTGCTCGGTAAACGGGCAGACAACAAAGACAACTGCGGGCGGAAAGGCTCTGAGACTGTTAAACAAACCCCCCAGCCTGTACCAGAGCCGTACCCCGTTCAGGACGGTGCCGCCTCCAGCAGCCCACGCAGCCCCTCCGCTGGGGGCTGGCATCCTCAGGGCACAGCAGAGAGGCCTCCTGAGACCCCCGAGCAGAGGCTGGGTGGGGGCGCGGGGTCCCCCTCCTCGCCCAGGGTGACCCCCGCGGGCGCTGGGGACACGTCCCCCCCAGCAGCACTCAGCAGGGCCGACGCGGGGGCCGGCAGCGTCCCCGTGTGTAACACAGATGGTGAGGTAACGACGGAGGAGTTTCAGGCAAGCCTAATCTGTTTCTTCTAATTAAGACAAAAATTCTTTGAAATTGTAGCATTTGGTAAAGTTGTAAAGGAAACTTCCATAACGCTGAGGAATCCCCCCGCCCTCCTCGCTCGCTGCCCGCCGTTGGTGCCCAGCTTTCCTGAACAGCAGCTGTTCAGTTTCCAGAAGTTGCTCTTACCACGTGCAACTTTTGAGGTCTCTTGCAGCACCTCCAACGTTGCAAAGAAAAGAAATATCTTCCATTTTAGTCCAGCATGTGAGCGCCAAGCTCCTACAACAAAAATGATTTATTTTTATTTTATCTGCAGAACCTACATTCCGTGGCGCGCGTGGGTTTTGTTTTCCGAGCGCGGAGCGATGGCAGGCGGCCAGCGAAGCCAGGCTTCGCGCCGAGGCGATGCTGCCGCTCCGCGGCTCCCGGCCAGCCGGCCTGGCCCAGCCTGCGCCGCACAGCACGCGGACTCCGGGGTCTGCGTCCACCCCCAGACGAAGCGCTTCATCCTCAGCCCCTTTGCTTCACTCCTACTGTCCACAGAGTTTAGATCGGCTTGAAAGAGGCTTTCGTCCCGGCTCTCGGTAAGCTGGACTCCTGTCCTGCTCGGTATCTGGACATGCAGTTGTGAAACGAACCTTCAACCCCGAGGGATGAACACGCTACGGAGCAGACAGCTCGTGGCCGCGCGGCAGGGACACCAATGCACTCGGCGCACTGCTCACCCCAGCGCAGCCGCAAACAGCAGCTCCCTCCTCCTCGGCACCAAGAGGAAGGGAAAGAAGATGGCACTGGTCGACTGTAAGCATAAAGGACAGGGCTGAACAGGCCAGGCAAACTCTTTGTCACCGGGAGCTTTTCACTCAAGCTGGTCTTTCCACACATGTCCTCCAGTTCCCCAAAATCACTTAAATTCTGTTTAATCCAGGAATAAAAATCTCTGCTCTCTGGTGCAGCAAAGAGCAGATCAGCTTCACAGAATAACTGCTCCAGGCCTTCACTGACCCGTGGCCCACCCCCCGAGGCACCTCGCCCACCCGCAGCGGGGACCCGCACTGACGGTCCCCACCGGTCACGGTAACAGGTTTGCTCTGCACGAGCTGCAGCTTACAGACCCCGTCCTCCACAGCCACCGCAGCAAAACAGCCTGTCCGGAACACCGAAAGAAAAGCAGATTTCTGGGCTGTTGGCAGGTTTCCTTCGGGCACCCTGAAATGAAAAGCTGCTCACACCAGTGGGCTACAGATTACTCAGACAACCCTTGCAATTTTCCAAGAGTTACAGTGGCCACCCCAGCTCATACCGCAATAATCAGCATGGACACAGGCAAAGCACTGCTAAACACCAAAAAATCTGAGATGAAAAATACAAGTTTCAGAGGCAAGTGTTTCTGACCTCCCTTCCTCCCTCCTCCCTGTTTTTCACATAGCTCAGCTTCTTCGCTGCCTCCTATCCTCAAGCACCCAAGCAGCAAGCTGAGATTAGAGAGAAGACATCTGAACAAACAGCGTCTCCTGCCTTCCAAAACGAGCCCTAAACCTCTCACAAGTCGCTCCAAATGCCTTGTTTTAAGATAGCTCATCCCACAGCATGCACTACGGCAGTGCCATTTAACGCACTTCTGATAACACGGATCAAGTCATGGAAGTGCTTTTGCACACACTGCGGCTTGTCTCCAGCTGCGGGCAGGAATCACCCCTTCACTCTTCCCCTCTGCAAGGGCAGGGAGGAGGAACACGCATGGAGAGCATCATCTCCATGGTGACAGCAGGGAGGCAGCAGGCACTTCCCTTGAAAACGCTGGGTTTGGTCAGAACTGGAGCAGGAAATGAAGCAGCTGCAGAAAAACCTTCTCAATTATTTAGCTGGAAGAAACAGTCGAAAGCAACGTTTCTAAACCAATGGGCAGCAACAGGATCTTCCCTGGAAATCTAGGTAAGACACTGTCTGCTGAGGGCTGGCTGTGCCATAAACAGTCGAGACCTGATTCCATTCTAAAGTAAAGGGCATTTGTCCTTAGGCTAATGACTCGAGCAGAAAGCCCTGCCACACGTCCACAAGCATGCAATCCCCAAACCCACGTGGCTGCCTGACGTCACGCCTCTCCACGTATCCCATCCTCATGGCATTCCGAAGCAGCAGAGACAGCAAAAACAGCAACACCATTTCTAGGAATAGAGCCAAACGCATTAAACCAATAAAGTAACATAAATGGCATAACGACTGCTTTTTCTGCGTATGGCACCAAACTCCATAACAACTTATCTAACAACCACCCTGCTTAGTGCCTGTAACGAAGCAGCGTTACAGCAGCAGAAACCTCACTTCAACTACTGGAGCTGAACAGCTCTACAGCTGGGCAGAGCTGCCATCGTCCTCCTGTTACCCAGAAATACAGTGACAAGAAAGCCATTCTTTATCTTTCCCTTGCATTGCTTAAGCTACTCATTGTATTGCCATCTCTAATTCTGTAGAAGCTTTCTGCAGGAGCCCTGTCTCATACCTAGAAAGTCTAATGCATATGAAAAGTGCTGTTTAAATAAGACAACTGATGCATGGCAAAAGAGACATCAAATTACTGCTTAATGTTACTTAGGCAAACACACCAGCAGGTGCTGACGAACGGCAGTCACTTCTGCGTGCGTCTGGTCCCGAACCTCGGGGCTATGACAATGCACACCGGAAGCTAATTCAGCTGCGGAGCTCAGACGTATTTTTAATATGTTCAGTGATAACTTCCATTAGCCTTTGCAGTTTGTTCAGAAGCTCTGTGGGTGTGGGCTGGAAAAACCCCTTCATTTCCCAGAACTAACCAGCTCTGCTGCTGCTTGGGACAGGACGCAGAGCACACACTGGACAGCTCAAGAATTCCCTCCCCAGCCAGCAGAAGTCACCGTGCAAATTAATCCCCTGCAAGGGGCAGAACGAGACCCTGAGTAACTGAGACAGAGGGAACGCTCGTTTTTTTGAAGGTGAGAAAAACCCTCTGACAAGGCGGTGCTCCATTGCAAGCCTGTTTGGTACCAGCAGGGCGTTGGGCTTTCATTCCTGTATTTCCAGTGCCACCTTCTGTACAGAAGGGGAAACCTCTGAGTTTCAGGAGCTCCAAGGAATGCAACCAAAATTCTTCCCCACCCACGTGGGAACGCAGTCACTACTGAAATTAAATACTGAAAGATTTACATTTTCAGTAGCTCAACAGCATACTGAGTTTTGTCCTTAAGACACCCACATGTGCCAAAAACTTCTAAATTTACAAGGAAAGTACATCAGCTTCACTTTGTGTTTTCCATAAATAAGTATATTCTGGGATGGCATGTAATGGATGGCAGAAATAAACATCCAATATTATAAAAAAAAAATCGAATTGAAGTATAAATCTGGCTATAAATAACAAAACCTCCTGTTAAGTGAATTCACGGGACCATAATTCAAGTGTGTGAACAGGGATAGTTGTTTTTCTTCTCCATGTCATCCCGAGTCTTTCCCCAGGGACAAGTCTGCAGTGATTTTCAGTTCTGTTAGACTGCCTTACGGCCGCAGTGCACTGCTTTGGGAACGCACACCTCGTCCTCGAACACTCAACTTTACCCATACAAATGACTGCTGTAAACATTTGCTGTGAATATTTTTTTCATATTGCATCAAGAGCTCACAGGCACAACAAAAATCCCTAAGTTGAATTTTCTTGTCCCTAGTTCCACATTTAAATATGAAGACCAAACACGCTTTTTATTAGCAGCTGCCTTGTTTGTGTCTTAAGCCCCACAAAGCCACCCACCAGAGCTGGGCCTGGGCCAGTGACCAGGCAGCGATGCCCGGCTGCCCCCTCCCTGGCAGTGTCCAAGGCCAGGCTGGACAGGGCTTCGGGCACCCTGGGCTGGTGGAAGGGGTCCCTGCCCACGGCAGGGGGGCTGCAGCAGATGATCTTCAAAGTTCCCTTCTAACCAAAACCATTCGGTGATTTCATTCCCCATTCTGCTTTCCAACAGTGGATAGAAAATAAAACTTGATAAACTACATTTAGGAGGTTTTCCAGTGAGTCCATTCAGCATGGAATCTGGTACACGTAGACTTTCATTCAAAAGACAGACACGGTCTTACCAGCTCCCCTAACACAGGCACCGCACCGTCCTGCCAGATCCGGTAAGCTCTGAAGATGATTTGGAGTGGCCTTAAAACATCTCACCCCTTCTCACAGCAGCTGGAGTGGCACGGTTCCCACCCCCGGCTGGCAGCAGGGCTGCTGGAATAAAATCCAACAAGTGTCTTGAATATTCTAGGGCTGAACTGAAGAAGGTTCTTCAGCTAAAACTAGAAGAGCTCCCTGTCCAGAAACCGTAACTCCAAACTAGAGGCCGGACCGAGCTCAGTGTCCTCCTGGGAACAGGATCTGTATCTCTTATGATTGGACCTGAACACACACAAGGTGCTTGGACACCTCAGGGAAGACGAACGCTGCTCGCACTCTGTCGTTATACAAATTGTCTGTGCATACCGGGTCCAAAGGCTGAGGGAGGGAGCCCTGCCTGTTTCCTCTCTGGATTAGTTACACAGCAGAATGTTTGATGTCACATGTGCTAAATGAATACATATGATCTTTTACTGACCAGAAGAAATTAAATTCTGAAGGAAAAAAAAAAGTTTTGTTATTACAATGGGCACCACTGAAAAGAGTCTGGCCCCACCCTCCTGACACCCACCCTTGAGATATTTATAAGCATTTCTAAGGTCCCCTTGCAGCCTTCTCTTCTCCAGGCTGAGCAAGCCCAGCTCCCTCAGCCTTTCCCCGCAGGAGAAATGCCCCACTCCCCTCATCATCTTTGTAGCCCCGTCATTTTGCTTTGGTCTGGTAAAACTTCACCCTTCTCTCTGCTGCTCCCCAGCTAATTTAACAGCCTTTCCACGGCACAACAGTGAGCTTTCTCACTCCAGCAGGTTCCACATCCCTAATCGTCTTGCCTGCTTCTGCCAGTTTCGAAAAGTCTCGTCAAGTGAAAATCGGTGTGGTTAGCTATAGCCCAGCTGCAGAGCCAAACAAGACAGTATTCACACATTGCTAGTCCCGCTTCCTCAAACAGCTCTCCCCAAGACACCCACAGTAATTAAGAAACACCCAAAATCAATGTTCTTGCTAACAGTCCTTTGTAACATTGTCATTCGGACTGTACTGAGCCTCTGCTCTTAAACTCCATAGAAAAATGCCACCCTCACAGCACAGGGGTTCAAGGAATTCACAATATATTTTCTGTAATTATGAAATATTTTGCAGTTTCAAGTTACTTTTGCTGTTCTGTACTGAGGAGAAAACGTAGCCTCTGCGCTAGAAGCGTTGCTGCATTTCAGGGCCCTCCGATTCAGCTGGCTAGCTGGGGCGAGGCACCGCTCCCAGCTCAGGAGCGGGACGCGTGCCCCCAGCCCCAGCACCGGGTGCGAGCCCTTCCCCCCGTGCGGTGAGGGCGATGGCGGGGCTGGCGTCCCCCCGCTCTGCTCCCTGGGCTGCTGGGCCCGGCCCCGCCAGCGGGCAGAGAGCTGCGGGCTGTGCGGCTCCTTCCGAGAGCAGCCGGGGGTCCAGTAACGCTCCCTGGGGACTGCCACACACCCAGAGGGCTGCAGGCAGGAGCAGCCGGCCAGGGCACTGCAGCTGCCGTCCCGAAAGAGACCTGTGAACAGCCACCACTGCTGTACTTCTGCCTCAGCCCAAGCCCGAGACCTTTTCAGCAGGGTTAGGCAGATGAAACCTGCCTTTTCCTCCCCGCCCGCGCTAGGGCGTGACCAGTTCCTGCTCTGGTTTTACACTTCGCAACAGTTGTCCCCACCGTGTCACTTACCAGTACTTAGCTTCTGGACTCCTGTGATAATGCACCTCAGCCTGCTTTTAAAAGCCTCCCGAGCTCACAAACAGCTTCAGCTAACTTTTAGACATCTTGTAAGACAAAACGCTTTTATTAAAAAGCGCTTGTTCTCCCTTGTGTTGAGGATTATGCATACATTGCAGCAGCTAATGACTTCAAAACAGCATCTCAAAAGCATAATTGTTTTCTGTTTATATACTTCCATACCATCACCGCTAAAAGCCCGCCCTAACAGCAAATACGTCCATCGCCGAAGCCGTAACGCAGCCACAGCCACGAAGCCTGACCGCAGCTGCACAGCAGGCAGAGCAGCCGCGCGGTGTCTGCTCGGACAGCGAGACCCCGCCGCACGGCAGCGAGCCCCGCACGATGGCCGCGAGCCCCCGCCGCACGGGCTGCCCTTCCGCGGCCGGGGAGAAGCCTCCCGTGAAGAAACCGAAACAGGTCGGTCAGCTGGCACGTGCAAAAGGGCTGCAAGGCAGGGCCAGAACAAGAGGCTGCGGCTCCAGCTCCCATCTCCAGACCCCAAACTGCTGCTGCTTCACGCCCCACGCCCTGGTGTCACCCGACCACGAGACGCACGGCTGGGAGACGGCGGGCAGAGGGCTCGAGGCGCAGCGGCGGGCGGCTGAGCAAGGCCTCCAGCGCAGGGCCCGGCCCCGGGCAGCCTCCCCGGCAGGGCCCCGCGGGGTCCGGGGCCCGGG
>Ga0065711_1033898_pt1 | contig 24621 bp, 27 predicted proteins | sample Hoacrofraction12_FD_59098 | JGI IMG/M metagenome (GOLD analysis project Ga0065711, IMG submission 59098) | Hoatzin crop microbial communities from Cojedes, Venezuela - Epithelial fraction 12 v2 (version 2) | ecosystem: Host-associated > Birds > Digestive system > Esophagus > Crop | place...
TGGGGGGGAAGACGGGAGTGGGGAAAGGGGTGCGGGGTAGCTGTTTTCTTTAATGTTGGTCTGGGACTATTTAATTGGCAGTAAATCATAATAATTTCGTGTCATAACTATAGACTTACTGCCTTTTTGCCAAGAAGGACACAACCAATGGAAATATTTTTCCTCACATATGTAGTTATTCCTAACGTTTTCCTGTAGTAGTTAACAGAGACTGAGCAGCTATTGATCTGTTTAGAAGAGTTTCACAAGTTTCTTTATTCGTAACATTTATATCTAAGCATGCTTTCAGCTTCTTCGTGGGATTTATCTTCAGAAGAAAATAACCACTTCTGGCTATTTTTCCCAGTCTCCCTGTGTTTCCCTCGTAAAATGTTAAGGAGCTTTGGCTCTCCAGGTCCAGCAGACCAGGATAAACTTCTGGAGCCTCAGAGAGCATCCACTAACTCACTAGCCATAGCTAACTCCGTCTGGGTCGGTTTCTAATTCCTTCTCATCTGGTTCCTGACTTGGACAGTCTTGTGAAAGGACGCATGGTTTCTTTTTTCATTGTAATATCAAGCAAGTATGACGCCTTGTAAAGAGGGTCAGAAAGTATTTTGTAAGGTCCAGCTCTCTTGCAACTTAGATTGAGAAGGTCTGGTTTATGATTCACCTTTATAAACGTTTGAACCTTTTCTAATACCACATTTCATATATCCTCCTATTGGTTATCATCTTCTGTCGCACATCAGTCATGTCCCTTTTAATTGTAATTTTTTACCTACTTGGTGAGCTTGTACACAACTTTAAGTCATTTGCAGCTCTTTGTTCATTTCATGTTGTATATTTTGAAATGCTATATTTAGCTATTTCCTGGTTTTCATATTCTCCTCCAGAAAGTACCAGAGGTGTCTTATGTACATCTTCATTAGCCCTTTGATGAATTGCAATCATCCTGCTCATCAGTCTAGTACCAGCTGTTCATCAGTTACACTGCTGAGTTTTGCTGATGTTGACATTAGCATCTGCAATTCTTTTAAAATCAACAGTTGCCCTGGAAGTCAGTCCCAAAGAAATGTATTTTAAAGTTAGGCATACAGTCTAAACTTGACTTGTTCTATAACTGATTGAAATGGATATCCCAAGGGAGCCATATGATGCAAGAAAAATGCTAAATTTAAAAGAGAACCACCCTTCAGACTCTATGGACTATAGAGGGAGCCTAAGTGATTAGCTTAGATTTGACTTCTAGGTGGCTTAATTTAGGTAATAGGAGTCCCAACCTGCATGTCTCGAGTTTATTGGTATTTAATCAACAGATCCCATTTGTATGCAGCTTTCTTTTTTTAAATAAATGCAAAAGGAAATATTACAGATGTACTTCTAGCTCTAATGAAAGCAATGGAAATTTGCACTGACTTCTCTACCTACCTACAAAGTTGCCCTTGTTTCCAGTTTCTGATAACAGAGGGATGGATTGCACATATAAGGACTGGACATTTCTTATAAGCATCACTAAATACTATGTTATCAAGATAATTGAATACTTTTAAGGATTGGGAATTTACCTGTTACATTAATTCAACAATTAAATAATTAGGAAAAAGAATTTTCTTACCTTGAGACATGTGGTGAGATACAACTGTTAGATATTATAATAAGAGAAGGAGGTATGTGTGCCTAAAAATACCCAAACCACCAATAACAACAACAAAAAACACATGCAACAAAAGCAATCTCTTTCAGATATATTGATTTGAGATGCTGACAGCTCTTAGCAAATTGCTATCTACCATAAATTTTTGTTTGGTCGTTTTGTTCACCGCATTACATGAAGTTTATGGCCCATTAGGATAAGCTGTGTCCATTGACCACTTTTCTCTCTGTAAATAAGTCACTGAATGTTATTTTAGTTGGAAAACTAAATTGTTAGAAGTTAAGGTTATTGAAGAATATGCAACAATAATTAAGCAGAATAATCAAATCTGTGGAACAGCCGTCTTGTCTACTTGGAATGTTAATCAACATATTTAAGCACAAAAGCTGGTTTAGACACAGCCTGAGTTCCCTGGGAGAGTTGGGGATTTTCTGGAATTCTGACCTTGAAAGATCCTGAAACAAGTACTTTCTTGTGAAGAGGGTTAGGAGGTCAGTCAACCATCTTGTCTCAGGTCAGTCTATTGTCTTAAACCAGACCATTGTCTTAAACCAGTCCATTGTCTCATCCATGCTTAGAAGACATTAAGAAGCTGCCAAGAAAGACAAGCTGAGGAGTTCCTGGGCCACCCTAGGGATTAATGATGTAAGTGCACTGAGTGTACACACAAGATACCCTATAATTATCAATCCCTTAAATTTCGTTTGTAGTTACAACTAAAAATCCATAGCTCTTGCCATGCTGGTACTTTTGTGGATTGTATTTGAAGGCAGAAGAATGGGACTGAAAATGTCTTTTTGTTTTACTGGTAGTCCATAGTCTCTATTCAGGTATAATTTCTTGTTCAAAGTTAGAAGAAAGGTGTTTTTTTAGTTAGTATACTTGCTGAAATGAGTTAAAAAGTTTATGTGCAAACTGATTAGTTGGGAAGGTGACCCTCAGTTTTAATTAATTAATTAAAAAAAAAATATGGACTGTCATTTGTCTCCCTTTTAATTAAATTTCTGGAAACCTTTTAACAAATGATTTTTATTTTTTTTTTCCTGCCTTGGCCTTTTACCAGCAGGGCTAGGTTCTATACAATAGGCTTTCAGTACCCAGCTGAACACTAATCAAGAGAGTTCATGCTCATTGTCTACAGGTGAAACTACCTCGCTGTATTATCAGTCATTAACAAATTCTAAGGTGCAGCATCCGCTTTCAAGGATAGTGGACTCTGTTTGACTAGACTAAATAAGCTATTTTCATTAGCTAGCTATAGAATGTATTAAAGAGATACAATAATTAATAAACAGAATTTGGCGGTTATGTACAATGTAAAACAGATGTTGTTTTGTTGATGTCAGTAGAGCTAAACAAGTAGCAAATCAAAACAGTAGCCAAAAGAAGAGGCAATATCTTCTAAACAGTGAAAAAAAGTATCTATGTTTTTGTCTGAAAATTAAGCATAAGAACAAGTGTTTGAACGTAATGAAACATGGAAATAACAAGACCAAGATTTCTGTTTCCATTGCAATGGATATTTGGTTCAAACTTGCTCTTCTTCAAATCAGTGGAAGCACACTCAACAGTTGCCACTTAGAAGATATTTTGAATTCTCAGTAATTTATATAGACAAGGTTTCTGACTGCAGCTCAAAAGAGCAGTAAATGGAATGAGTAAGTTGAGATCTATTCATAAAACATGTATATGTATGTGTGGTGGGTTGACCTTGGCTGGATGCCAGGTGCCCACTGTCACGTCCCACCTATGTGACGGGGCAGGGGGGGGAGAGCAACTTAAGATTCAGTTAACCCCCTCGGGCTACATTAAGGTGAAAAGACACCAAACGATCAATTAATGGTTTTATTTATGATAGAGATAACTTGAACTTGGAAAGCGTAAAAAACATTGGTAACGTGTGTTCTTATTGGAAATATATGTAAGAGGAAAAGGAAAGAAAAGAGGAGAGAAAGATTATCACCACCCTAGGATCCTGTGATGACAGTGAGGGATGGGGCAATCCTCTGGTGGTCAGTGCAGACCTGGCTCTTTGTAGCTGTAATTTTTATAGTCTCACTTCTGCCCTCAGTTACACCTCTTGAGGACTTACATGGTGCTTGTTCCGGAAAGTTCGTGATCTTCTGCATAGGCGCCAGTGAGGGGTGGGAGAGGTAGTGAGGAGTGTCTGGGTTGGTTGTAAGCCCCTTCTTCAGATGAACTCTATGTGAACTCTATAGCAAGGCACATCAGAACACGGAACTGCTCATCCTGCAATATGCCCTCTCCTAACTTCTTGTCTGTAGTCTGTTCTTGCTGGGCAGACCAGGACCTGTCTTCTCACAATATCTGAGACATTAACGCCCTTAGTCTCTCACAGACATTAACTCTTTCAGTCTCTCACACCCACCAAGCTGCTTTATCACTCCCCCTCTTCAACTGGACAAGGGGAGAAAACTATGACAGAGGGCTCATGGGTTGAGATAAGGACAGGGACAGATCACTCAGCAATTACCATCATGGGCAAAATAGACTCTACTGGGGAAATTAGTTTAATTTATTACAGATCAAATCATAGACTCATAGACCCATAGCATGCTTTGGGTTGGAAAGGACCTTTAGAGGTCATCTAGCCCAACCCCCCGGCAGTGAGCAGGGACACATTTAACTAGATCAGATTGCTCAGAGCCCTGTCCAACCTGGCCTTGAATGTTTCTAGGGATGGGGCCTCCACTACCTCTGGGCAACCCACTCCAGACTTTCACCACCCTCATGGTAAAAAAATTCTTTCTTATATCCAGTCTAAATCTAACCTCCCTTAGTTTAAAACCGTTACTCCTTGTCCTGTCACAACAGGCCTTGCTAAAAAGATTTTCCCTATCTTTCCTGTAGGCCCTCTTCAGGTACTGAAAGGCCGCAATAAGGTCTCCCTGCAGCCTTCTCTTCTCCAGGCTGAACAGCCACAACTCTCTTAGCCTGTCCTCATGGGAGAGGTGCTCCAGCCCTCGGATCATCTTTGTGGCCATCCTCTGGACCTGCTCCAACAGCTCCAGTTCTTTCCTGTGCTGAAGGCTCCAAAGGTGGACACTGGACTCCAGGTGAGGTCTCATCAGAGCGGAGTAGAGTGGCAGAATCACCTCCCTCGATCTGCTGTCCATGCTGCTTTTGATGTAGCCCAGAATACGGCTGGCCTTCTGGGCTGTGAGCGCACATTGTTGGCTCAGTTCGGCTTTTCATCCATTAGTACCTCCAAGTCCTTCTTGGCAGGGCTGCTCTCAATCCCTTCAACCCCTCGTCTGTATTGATACCGGACCTTGCACCTGGCCCTGTTGAACCTGATGAGGTTCACATGGGCCCACTTTTCAAGCTTGTCCAGGTCCCTCTGGATGGCATCCTGTCCTTCTGGTGTGTCAGCTGCACCACACAGCTTGGTGTCATCTGCAGACTTGCTGAGGTTGCACTCGATCTCGCTGTCTAAGTCCTTGATGAAAATATTAAAAAGCACCTGTCCTAGTATGGACCCCTAAGGGACACCACTTGTCACCGGCATCCATCTGGATATCGAGCCATTGATCACTACCCTCTGGCTGCAATCTTCCAACCAATTCCTTAGCCATCGAACAGTCCACCCATCAAATCCATATTTCTCCGATTTAGAGAGCAGGGTGTTGTGAGGGACTGTGTCAAAGGCTTTACAAAAGTCCAGACAGATCACATGCAGAGATCTTCCCTTGTCTGCTGGTCTGGTCACGCCATTCTAGAAAGCAGCTAGGTTGGTCAGGCAGGTATTGCCTTTGGTGAAACCATGCTGGTTGTCTCGAATCACCTCCCTGTCCTCCACATGCCTTAGCAGAGCTTCTAGGAGGATCTGCTCCATGATCTTCCCAGGCACAGAGGTGAGGCTGACAGGTCATTAGTTCCCAGGTTCATGCTTTCTATCCTTTTTAAAAATGGCCACAATGTTTCCCTTCTTCCAGTCACCAGGATCTTCACCTTACTGCCATGACCTTTCAAATATCATGGAGATTGGCTTGGCAACTGCATCAGCCAATTCCCTCAGGACTCTAGGATGTATCCCATCAGGTCCCATAGACTTATGTATGTTCAGGTTCCTAAAGTGGTCACGAACCTGGTCTTCCTTTGCAGTGGGGAGGGGCTTTACCCCCCTGATCCTCATCTTGTGGTCCATCCACTCGAGAGGTGTGGGAAGAGAGGTTGCCAGTAAAGACGGAGTCAAAAAAATTGTTGAGTACCTCAGCCTTCTCCTTGTCTGTTGATACTAGGTCACCATTCTTGTTCATCGGCGGTGTACACTTTCTTTAGCCTTCCTTTTCTGGCTGACAAACCTGTAGAAGCCCTTATTGTTATTCTTTTCATGCCTTGCCACGTTCAGCTCCAGCTGTGCCTTGGCCCTCCTGACCCTATCCCTACACAACCGCGCAGCATCCCTATACCCTTCCCAGGATACCTGTCATAGAATCATAGGTTGTAAAAGACCTGTAAGATCATCAAGTGCAACTATCCACCCAACACCACCATGCCTACTAAACCATACCCCGAAGTGCCACATCTACATGTTTTTTGAGCACCTCCAGGGATGGAGACTCAACCATCTCCCTGGGCAGCCTATTCCAATGCCTGACCACTCTGTCAGGAAAGAAATTTCTCCTAATATCCAGTGTGAACCTCCCCTGATGCAACTTGAGGCCATTTCCTCTTGTCCTATCACTAGTTACTTGGGAGACCAACACCTGCCTCACTAGAACCTCCTTTCAGGTAATTGTAGAGAGCAATAAGGTCCCCCCTCAGCCTCTTCTTCTCCAGATTAAACTGCCACAGCTCCCTCAGCCGCTCCTTGTAAGACTTGTTCTCTAGACCCCTCACCAGCCTCGCTGCCCTTCCCTGACAAGCTCCAACAACTCAATGTGTTTCTTGTAGTGAGGGGCCCAAAACTGAACACAGTACTCCAGATGCAGCCTCACCAGTGCTGAGTACAGGGGCATGATCACCTCCCTATTCCTGCTGGCCACACTATTCCTGATCCAAGCCAGGATGCTGTTGGCCTTCTTGGCCACCTGGGCACATTGCTGGCTCATGTTCAGCCGGCTGTCGACCGACACCCCCGGCCTTATCCTCCAGGCAGCTTTCCAGGCAGTCATCCCCAAGCCTGTAGCGTTGCATGTCCCTGCTTCCAGTGACTGTGCTGTTCCCTCTTGCCTTTTAGTTTGTCCAGCAGGTCTCAACTCAGCCGTGCCAGTCTCTTCCCTTTCTTGCCTGATTTCTTACACCCAGGGACTGAGAGTCCTGCACTCTATGGAAAGCATCCTTAAAGATCTTCCAGCTCTGTTCTGCTCCCCTGTCCCTGAGGACTGTTTCCCAGGGGGTCCTACTGACTAACTGCTTGAAGAACTAGAAGTTTGCTTTTCTAAGTCAGAATAGAGTATTGAGAAATAAAACCAAATCTTAAAAACATCTTCCCCTGACCTCTCCCTTCTTCCCAGGCTCAACTTCACTTAGTTCATCACATATTGTCTCTGCTGCTTGTTCCTCCTCTCTCTTCCCCTGCTGCAGCACGGGGTCCCACCCACAGGAGACAGTCCTCCATGAACTTCTCCAACATGGATCTTTCCCACAGGCTGCAGTTCTTCACAAACTGCTTCAGCGTGGGTCCCTTCCACAGGGTGCAGTTTTTTAAGAGCAGAGTATGCCAGCATGAGTTCCCCACAGGGTCATAAGTCTTCCCAGCAAGCCTGCTCCAGCGTGGGCTCCTCTCTCCACAGGTCCACAGGTCCTGCCAGGAGCGTGCCCCAGCACCAGCTTCCCACAGGATCACAGCCTTCTTCAGGCATCCGCCTTCTTCAGTGTGGGATCCTCTGTGGTCTGCAGGTGGATATCTGCTCCACCGTGGACCTCTATGGGCTGCAGGCGGACAGCCTCTGTCACCATGGTCTTCACCACAGGCTGCAGGGGAATCTCTGCTCTGGCACCTGTAGCACCTCCTCCCTGTCCTTCTTCACTGACCTTGGTGTCTGCAGAGCTGTTTCTCTCACATATTCTCACTCCTCTGCTCCAGCTGCTATTATGCAGCAGGGTTTTTCCCCTTCTTAAATATGTTATGAGAGAGGTGCTACCACAGTCGCTGATGGGCTCAGGCTTGGCCAGCGACAGGCCCATCTTGGAGCCAGCTAGCACTGGCTCCATTGGATGGACATAGGGGAAGCTTCTCCGTCTTCTCACAGAAAGCCACCCCTCTCCCCCCACCCCCCACTACCAAAACCTTGCCACACAAACCCAACACAGCATGTTTCTTTTAAAATGCTCGTTTGGGTGATTTGAATTTTCTTCTTTAAATAAATGTATTCTTAAAACACATTGCTGAATAAGGGTGATCTGTTAACTTTCAATCTAAGGCTGTGCTAGATCATGCAAGCCATACCTGAATGAGTAAATGAATGTATTTAATTTATTGTATTTCATAACTTGTTTGAATACTCACAGGATATAGGCTCAGATACACTTACTGCAGCTCTTGCATTGGAAATGCGACAACCCCAGATTCAATAAGAATAAAGACACTATTTGCCCAGAATAAGAGAAGATTTTTAGTACTGTGGTTATTTTTTTTTTATCCCTCTGACATTTAAAGATAAAAGAGTAAAAAAAGATTAATGCAGTTTCTCTTTTTTTCCAGGTGATAGGCCCTTTTCCATGAACAATTGACTGCTATTATCAACACGTTTTTCTCAAAATATCTCTGACTTATTTGGTGAAATGTCAGAACACTAAAGCATTTGTCCTCTGGAAGCTGACCTGAAATTATCAAAACCCCTGAAAACCTCAGGCTCTTCAGCTGTAGCCAGTCTACCCCACCTTGAAGGTATTGCTTCATGAAACTAACATGTACTGGCTTTTGGTTGGAAACCTGCTGTTTTCTAGAATCACTAATTTTAATTGATGCTGCCAAAGCTACAAGGCTCTTGAACATGAGGCAAGACTGCAGACAACACAAAATGGAGAGGAGTGGTTTGTTCACCAGACTGTTGTGCTGCCATTCAGAAGGACCTTATCAGTCTGGAGAAGAGGGCTGATGAAACCCTTATGAAGTTCAACAAAGAGAAAAGCCAAGTCCTGCTCCAAAGGAGGAATAATCCTATGCACCAATATGTGCTGGCAACCAGGTTTGCAGAGAAGGAGCTGGTGGTCTTGGTGGACACCAAGTTGCCCATGAGCAAGCAGTGTGCCCTTGCGGCAAAGGAGGCCAACAGCCTCTTGGTGTGCATTAGGCAGAGCACTGACAAAAGGTCAAACCACCTAAATTGGTTCTGTAGCACTATGAATGGACTCACAGAATCACAGAATCACAGAATGGTAGGGTTTGGAAGGGATCTCTGTGGGTCATCTAGTCCAACCCCCCTGCCGAAGCAGGGTCACCTCCAACTCATGCTTTTAAATATGTAACATGTAGATATTTATCTCTGTACCCTACAGGCAATAAAAGCAACAATCAACAAAAAGAAGTAAGTACTATTAGTAAACAATTTATATAATGACTTTTAGATGCACATCTTTGAATAATTTCACTGAGAAATACCTATTTATCTCCATGACTGTATCACGTGAAGACACACACTTGTTCAAATAAGTCCTATCTCTATATAATTTATTCAACAAGAAAGTACGTTAGCTTGGATAAAAAACTGCACAACTGCAATTAATATGCTGCCACAAGCTAATGTCCACATGGTGCTGCATCAACCTTTACAGGCATACTAGTTTGAGCTTCCCTAACTCATGGTCTCTGTGATCTATGCATCATTACACAAATATTTATTTTCCCAGTGATAAATCCCCAAATTAGTTGCAAATTGATTTTTAAGGATTTCTTTATTTCCTCTGGATATTTTGATTTTAAATGAACATGCCAGGATTCACTGAGAAGACATTTTGAAGGAAAAAAAGACAGTAGTCTAAAGGCACAATGTGTTCTGGTTCACCTTGTATCAATGGCTGTGTTTGTGCAAGATCCAAATACCCAGGTCCTTGGCTTTGCTTTGCTGATGTCTTAATTTCTGATGGACATAAACTTCTGCACAAGTAGAAGCCATTGCCTTCTCTGGATAAGCAATCCACACGTATATCAAAGAAATGACAAAAAAATTAGCACCTTGGAACACCAGGTCACTTTGCCAACTGCTTACTGTGGATTTGGGGATTTCACTGATTGTTGAAAATATCAATTTAAGTTTGTCCAAGGACACAAGGATCTCAAGGACTATGACTTCCGGATCCTCACTACATATTCTTCATTTTAGTTACCCTAGCTTTCCTTTTAAAATGGCTGGTGTTCTGATTTTGCCATCTCTGTTCTCTCCTGTTTGTTTCTCCTAAAGTCTGTAAGGAGAGAGAAGTGAGATGAGTCCAGAATATTTAAAAGGTCAAAGTCTCTGTTTGTAAGTCCATTAAGAGTTTATAGTTTTTAAACAGACTGTACTGGGCATTAAAATTCTGATGCCTTTGCCTGACAAAGATTGTAATGAGAATAGAAATGACAGTAAATGGAATTCATTCTAAAGATGATTGCAAAAGATACAGCCTAACTCATTCTCATTATAGCTTTGTGTTGGTATAATTGCGAGTGTTACTCGGATACCTGAAATACTTGGAGAGAATGTTAGTGTGATTGTAAAAAGAAGCTACTTAATTTGATTTAAAATTGGAACTGTAGTTGCCTACTTTTGCTGTACTGCAAATGACATAGGAACAGCTGACACTGATTTTGTGTGGGCCTGCAGGAATATTTTTCTCTTGCTTAAGCCCAGTTACTGACATTTGAGACATCTATATACAGTTTTAAGATTCATTTTGCTGATCCACAAGGCTGACATGTCAGCTGCTCCAGTCTTGTAGTTTAGGATGAAACCAGACTGGAGAAAATGCTACAATTTTAGATTATTGAAACATGTCCTCGTCTTTCTGTGGATGACCTTGACAATGCTGCCTTGGTATTTGCTCCCAGGTAGGGTTGTCTTTTTTTCTTTCTGGTGATGAGAAGTGATAAATATAGCTTCCGAGTCATGCTAGAAAGATTTCAGTGTGGCCTGCCTAGGAATCTGGGAAGCCTCAACTCAAGCTAGTGGATCAGGCTAATGTGAAAGCATGGAGTTGTCTTTCAGGAGTGTGCAGGCAGCTCCTAGAGCCAATGAGTTTAAGCAAAAGAGGTCTGTGACTGTACGGAAGAGACAAGTTCATTCATAGCTGAGAACTTTAAATGCAAAGAAGCCATGCCATACTGAGTATTATTTGCTAAAACATCAATGGAAATTCATGGAAATTTGGCCTGCAACTCCTGAAGCACAGTACATTTATCTCTTTACTGACTTTCATGGAGAAAAGTCCTCAGTTACTCTGCCTACAGAATTAATGTATATCTTACCTTTTGAAGTGATCTTAGAGATTATCTGGTACCAAAAAAACTCACAAATTATTGAAGTGGACTGTTTAGAGTTCAGACTTTTAGTTACAGAATAATTCTTTGCACTTTTTTCTGTTGCTAGATATCACACAGGTAGCATTTTCAAGGGTGCCTAAATGTTTTAGTAGCCTGGTTTCCAGATTTAAAAATCAAAGGCTTTGGGAAAGAAAGCTGATCTTTAACTGTGTACCAGATTCAGATTTCATTACCTCTAAGAGGAGTATAATCAACAGCCAATAATTTGCAATACAAATTAACTCCTTTTATTTAATTACTGCTAGCAGGAACAGTACAATAAGGAAACTGAAAGTAGAGACCAGGGGATGGCATTGTATTTCGGTGAAGAAGAGGCTTATAAGCCTGCTCACACCTCTTGCCCTTGTGTGGTCTAATGAACAGATTAGTTGAACCAGAAATTCAGTGTGATAGCTGTATTATTCTGCTTCAAGTATCATTTACCCTTGAAGAAGTTACATGCAAAACAGAGTACTAGGGAAGGAACTGGTGGGTTTCTCAGACACCTTAGCAAAATCTCTCAAGAGCTGAGCAGAAAAGTACATTATTTTATAAAATTTCTAAGAATGAAGGAAAATATGCTTCAAATGTAGTAACACTTAAAGAATTTTTTCTTTTTCAATTTTGTTTGATTTGTTTTTTTAAAGGAAATAGTGTAATTGCTTCTAGATGAGGGCCTGTTTTGAGAGTACATTTGAGTAAGTAAAACAGCAAGTCTCGTCACCACTTTTTCCCAGGTTTCATGCACAGCTACTTACCTTAGGAATAACCCACAAAAAAAAGAAAATTTGAACGACATTTAAATAACCTTAGACTTTTCATTTGAGACACGTCTTGGATCAACAGAAGGTCATAATGATGGAGAAATTTTAAGTGATCTGTCTTATAGAGTGAATCAATTGCTAAAAGTCTCCAGCTTCACACATGCCAAATACTTCATCTTCCATATTTTTTAATCTGAAAGTAGGTGTTTTGTTTTTTGAGAGAGAAAATACATAAAGATTACTCAAATTCTCTAAAACAAAAACTTGTGCTATGATGTGCACTCCAAAATTGACCACAGTGGACAGTCTCTTCAAAACTAATGAAGACCACTATTTGCAAAAATAAAACATGAGTTCTCCTCCTTAAATCATAGGTTTCTGGGTGTTGATTACACAGCTCAAAGCTGATGATGGACACTACAGGTGCTAAGAAGACCTCTGTCTTAGTGCAGGTCCAAAATGCTGTTACTATTGCATAAGATTAAGAGCTAATCCTTTCAAATAATCTATCATCTTGATTCTTTTTACCCCAGTATGTTATTGATGAGTACCAGTATCAGCTTTTTCTGAGTGGTTATGTCCTAATCTTGCTGTAAGTACAAATGAATCCCATGAAAATTCTTGTAAGACAGAAAGACCAGTTGGCAAATAGCAATGTAACATCCTCTGAAGGAAAGAAAATGTAATGAAAATATTGCAAGCAGAAGGAAAATGTGGAAGAATCAAAGCTGACAATTGATGGAGGAGAAAAAAAAGTTTTAGTTTACAGCATCACATTTGTCACACGTCCTTATCAAAGTATAAAACTTAATCAACCAAAGTCATACAAGGGAGAATACTTACAGATTTCAACAGTGGTGCTCCCTTCTCACTGTCTTGATAATTTCCATAATACCAAACCAGATGGTTGGGGAAATAAAGAAAAAAAGAAAGAAAGAAAAAAAAAAGACATTTTGTCGAAGGTGGAATCTTTGCTTCTGTAACAAAAAAACCCACTTCTCATGGAAAACAATTAAAATGAAGTCTAATAATAGGCACTGGGTCCCAGAAGCCAAAGAAGAAATGGGTGTTATTTACATGTCACAGCACATGTATGTCTAAGTGGATGCCACTGGCTAAAATTGATTAGGGAAACATGTTTATCCCTTCTCAAGAAAATACTCTGTCACTGTACAATGGTGTATATGTGCACACATATGACAAATATACAATGGTGAAAGTAGATAGAAAACCTGCCTTATTATACTCTGAGAAGAAAAAAGAAGATAGTTGTGACCTGTAGCAGGATTCTGAGGCCCATATTCTTTTTGAATTGATTAAGAATCAATATTTCATACAAATAGAATTGGTACCAAATCTAAGAGAAAGATAACTCAGCCAAGAAACCATTGATCTGTTTTGTGAAATACGTGGTGTTTATACAATTCTGTCTACGCGTTTGCATATGCACATGTATCTTTGTGTGTAAACACACGTTTTTGTATATTACTTCCCAAGAAATCAATATAATGCCATGTTTTTGCTTAAACTTCTGTTTTGTAATATGGATTCTTAGAAAGGCAGATTCATAGCCTGCTAATGCAGTGTAAATTGTCTTACAAGATTCTTAGTAGTGGTCAATATGTTTACTGTTTTAGAGAATAAAGCATTACCCTTGAGAGATACGGCTCATATCCTAAAGAACAAAGAAATGTTTAGTGAATAGAAAGCAGGGAGCACAAATAGAGTATAAACTGAACATATTAATTTTAAATGATGTGGCCTCATTCTTCAGCGCTTGCTCACAGCAGTTTTTCCTTGATGCAGTAGAACTGCTTTTGATTTATGTCATGTAAATAATGGGAGAATCTATGCTGCCATTTAAATATGCTTCATTGGAAAACAATGGAAAAAATTCTAAAGGCATGCATTTTTGAACAGCATAATCAGTTCAACTGCACTAGCAAGATATCTAACTATATTGATCCAAACAAAGTCACTTTAAACTTACTGGGGAGAAAACAGAAATAGAGAAAACCAATTTGTTCTCTTCTTGTCTAAGTTCACTGAATTTTTACTACTTCTATCACCATTTTATTCTCTTTAACATCTAGGCAAAGTGAGTGCAATTAAGTGCAACAAGCCCCTTTTTTTTAATGACTACTATATACTGTTTTATCATTACGTGTATAGGCTTTGTATTGACCTGATCTTGCAAGACTGAATGGCTTGTCTGGACTTGTCATAGCCTGTGCTGATTTTAGCTTTTTTCAGGTGTGACAACAATCGTCCAGCCATCAGGTAAGAGTTATCTAAACTTGCTTAAGCTTTAGTTTGCTTTGTAGAATTGGATGATGTACTACATATTGGATAAATATGGATAAATAGTAAATCAAGTACTCTGTACAGAGTGAACTATCTTATGACCCTAGAACAAAAATGTAGGGTTTAGGTGAGGGCAGGCACAAGATGACACAAGAAGTACTAGGACTACACACAAATCACAGTGGCCAGACACTAGTGACTAAAAGTATAAACAAACAAATAAATAAGCAAATGTAGGCTAGATGAAAGAGGTTTCAGGGATAGTAATACAAAAAACAAGTATACTGTGGCACTGGAAACCAATGAAGTACTGGGTGACTCACTGCAAGGATGAAAGACAGTATCCTTCTAGAGGAGGACAGAAGCTGCTAACTTTCAGAGACAAGTGAACATTAGACAGGTGAGCGTAACACCACAGAAGAATCTATAGATCCTAGAAAGTTTTTGTTTATCAGTCTTAACTAAGTTGTTAATTAAAAATGTTATTATCATTGTAACTGGACTGTAATAACTGTCGTGCTTTGATTATGTTGCCTCAATTTTAATTGCAGTAACTATAAATTCTTTGATCTATATGTAAGGAGTGTTTCTTTTAACCCAGAAGAAGAATTTGTGTGTAATATTCTATACATGTTAATGACTCAGATACTTATGACTGAAGCCTTTATTCCAAACATAAGATCTCTTATGTTGGGCCATGCCAGAAATGTGACCAAGGTTCTCCCTATCTAGAAGAGGCTGTTAGTAGCTGGTTAAGAGTATAGAACATGGGGAAATAAGGAACAACTGCCCCTGAGTTCCATCCCATTCATTATCAGCCTGAAATTTAGGAAATTCCCATGCCAAATATGTTTAATAGCGTCTAATGAACTAGTCCTCCATGAATTTGTCTAAGCCCTTTCTGAAGTAATATAGTGTCTTTTGGACATAGCTACCACAATTCAATTATGCATTTGGTTAAAAGTTAAACAGAACAAACCAAAACAACCCACTACTTCCTTCTGTTGAATGCACAGAGTTCTTCCTTTATATCAGCATAACTGACAGTATATCTTACCCTGTGCATTTTTTAAATAGTCATCTTCTGAGCTGTGCTTTATGGTTATAAACATGATTTTGCACTTCACTAAAAGCTAATGAATGATACAGGAGTAATATTAATTCAGACTGCTTAGGAATTTTTTTTTTTTTTTTAATACTTAACATTGCAAAGATATTGTTCTGTTTTGTTACTTTCAGCTGAACCCATTTACTTCTTGCTTGGGACTTCAGGGAGCATGGGCTGTACTCCAGCTTAAATGCAAGAACAGGACAACGTGGTTTATACATAACATGCTACTGCTTTGTGACCTGTTAAACCTAGTTAAATACAAGACGGTTTCTAGATTGAAACTTAATCTCCTTACGCAATTTACATGCAAAATTCTGTGGAGATGCATCTCTTTTTGCTATTAAGAAACAAAATGGAAACTACAAATTCATTCCTTAAATTCACAGTTAGAACAGTTTTCCAAACAGATATCTCTATCAAAACACTGAATATTAACAAAGAAATGATTTTTGATTATGAGCATGCTTTTGAGTCTGAACAGCCGTACTTTGGCAGTATAACAAAGATGTCCCTAATAGCTTTGTTTTTATGACTGACATTCACCCCTGGTGAACGCAATTGATACCAAGGGGTTTATAACAGGTATAATAAACAGGTCTTGCCATTTCCAAATTCATTTCCCTGATCTAATGTAGAGACATAATCATATTCTTGGGTCCTCTTGAAAGAAAGTTTTCCCATTCCCACTAGTGCTGAAGCAAATATTAGCAAAGTTCAGGCTATCATTCACACTGGAGAAAATGTTGCATTAATTCATTTGGCAGCCCTTCTTTCTGTTCTCACTGAGAGCAGACTTCATCCCTGAGTACTTGCTTATGCCTATGACAAGGGGGTGTAACAAGTACAGCAATGTCAGTAGTGACTGCTTTCTACTGCGATGTAGTGGACCTAAGTATACAGAAAGGATTTTCCTGCTAGCAGGGATGTGCTAGCTAGTTTGGCTCTGGCAAGCAGAAGCTTTTTGTTAAAAAGCATCAGACACCACAATGAGAAATGCTTTCTGCAGCTGTGTACAGCTGACTGGCATCCCCAGTACCTGTGTACACACGGCCACAGATCATCATAATTGACTCTCTCTGCTCTGTTGGTTTAATTACCAGGAAGAGTTTGCTTATAAAACAAGTAGTCAGGTTTTATACCTTATTAACTTTGTTACATTACAGTGTCAGTGTTGCGCAACTCCATTTAATGTGTTGTCTGTCTTTTGTGACCTCTCTGACTTTTTTCCACTCCTCCTTCCAGAATTTATTAGTTTTATCAACAATGTGGACAGAAGATTGCATGGGATGTATGGTGGTTGGCTGAAGATGACAGTAAAGATCTCTGGACAATCTAGAAACACAACACGAGAACTGGAAGACCAGCTGAGACAGCAGATGTTGCAAATACAGAGCATCTCCTGACCACTGGAGATGCTCAGAGAGGACCTGACTGACCAGTGACCAGTCACTGAGCCACAGGATGATGCTATTAAAAATAATTTACTTTTGCACGTGAACACATTCATGTGGAGTAAAAGAGCATAATGCAGAGATCTTTGACTCAGTAGAAACCTGGGAAAGTCCATATGATTCTGCAGTGTTTATTATGATTTTACCCAGCTGGACTTAGAAGCAGCCTCACTGTCTTTTCTGTGAATGGTGTCCTAGCTTATAAATCCTCTCTGTGGGCAGAGAGGCAACACCACACAAATACAGCAAAGAATATCTTTGCGATTCTTTTCATTTCCCCACCCTTCTGGTTCAGATAAGTATGCAGAATTAACTGGTCCTTGTATAAACCCAACAATGCTTTGCAAGGCAGAGCATCAGAAGGCTACAATGCTTAGCACAGTACTTCTTCAAGAACATAATTCCCCTTTTCTTCCTGTTCTAATCTGTGATCAAAAGTTAGGGATTTTAAAATTATTCCTATTTTGCTTGGCCTTACTATTACTAAGAGCTTATGAAAACAGCATTCTTGATGTGAAAATGAGCTGCATGTGTCCTGTCCAGGGCCTTGAAAAGCTTCACGCCTCCTCAGGCCCTCATGCTACTTTCCTCCATTAATGGTTATGCCCAGCTGCCCTGTTACAAAATGAAACCACAATTTATTCAACATGCATTTTAGGAACATTTGTGTACCAGATCTTAGGTCATGAATCATCATAGTTCCCCTGTGATATACTGTGATATATGTTATAGGTCCTCACTGGTCAGTAGCAATGTCTGGAATTCCTGAGACAGTTCATGCCATGAATGTACTACTATCTGTAGTGTCAAAAACTACTCATACATGTTAGCATTATCTCTTGAGGTTGGCTGAGCTGTTCCCTGGAAACACAGAAAAAAAACCTCTGAATATTACATGATCTGAGTGGATTGCTTGAAACATCCTATACAACTGAGTTCAGTTACATAGATAAACAAGACTTCTCTGAGACTACAAATACAAGCAGTATAAACATTATTTTATTCAGACAGTATCCGAGATTTAATGAAAGTCTCCTGTGCTGGTCCAGTTCCCTGTGTATAGATGTGTAACAACTTACTTGAATTTCCTGGATATTTTTGCAAGACCTGAATCAATCAAAATAGAACTAAAATTAATCTTTACTGAGGATGTGTTCCTGGCTCCGGTAACCTGCTATACATAATCATTTCTTTAGGTTTCAAAGGAAATAATTGCTTCAAGACAAAGTGAGGCTTAATTCATGAAGACTTTCAACAAGGATGTTTTGCAATACTTTGATGATAAAAACAATATTATGGGAAAGTTTATACCTGCATATCTCATGATATATTAAGAAACAAATGCTTCAGTAAACTTGACAATTTGGAAATACTCTGTAGTCAGATTAGAAAAGTGCCAGTAAAAATCACAGTCTTTAATTATTGAATTACACAATTCAATAATTCTTGTATAACAATAGGGACTTCACCTAACAGTTACCCTCATAATAAGATGGAAAGTAGACTCTCTGGAACATCCTACTCATTAGCAATGACTGTATACTCAGTGAGCAGAAGTACCGCAGTTCCTGATAACAAGGGATTAGATCATAAGTCTGTCAGTCTAGTGTCTTGCCTGAAGCACTGGACAATACTAGGTATTTGATGACAGTTACAGCAACTCAGTCTCACATTTAAGTAGGTTCATTACACTACAGGTCACTTGCATTAAATCAGACAGGAAGGGAAAAGCTCCTGCCCACACAGAAATAACGGACTGTTCGATGGCTAAGGAATTGGTTGGAAGGTCACAGCCAGAGGGTAGTGGTCAATGGCTCGATGTCCAGATGGATGCCGGTGACAAGTGGTGTCCCTCAGGGGTCCATACTGGGACCGGTGCTGTTTAACATTTTCGTTAAGGACTTAGACAGTGAGATCGAGTGCACCCTCAGCAAGTCTGCAGATGACACCAAGCTGTGAGGTGCACTTGACACACCAGAAGGACGGGATGTAATCCAGAGGGACCTGGACAAGCTTGAGAAGTGGGCCCATGTGAAGCTCATAAGGTTCAACAAGGCCAAGTGCAAGGTCCTGCACCTTGGTTGGGGCAAGCCCCGGTATCAATACAGACTAGGGGCTGAAGGGATTGAAAGCAGCCCTGCCGAGAAGGACTTGGGGGTACTGGTGGATGAAAAGCTGGACATGAGCCAACAATGTGTGCTAACAGCCCAGAAGGCCAACCATATCCTGGGCTATATCAAAAGCAGCATGGCCAGCAGGTCGAGGGAGGAAATTCTGCCCCTCTACTCCGCTCTGGTGAGACCCCACCTGGAGTCCTGTGTCCAGCTCTGGAGCCCTCAGCACAACAAGGACATAGAGCTGTTGGAGTGGGTCCCAAGGAGGGCCACAAAGATGATCCAAGGGCTGGTACACCTCTCCTATGAGGAAAGGCTGAGATAGTTGGGGCTGTTCAGCCTGGAGAAGAGAAGGCTGCGGGGAGACCTTATTGCGGCCTTTCAGTACCTGAAGGGGGCCTACAGGAAAGATAGGGACAATCTTTTTAGCAAGGCCTGTTATGACACAACAAGGAGTAATGGTTTTAAACTAAGAGAGGGTAGATTTAGACTAGATATAAAGAAGAAATTTTTTACCATGAGGGTAGTGAAACACTGGAATGGATTACCCAGAGAGGTAGTGGAGGCCCCACCCCCAGAAACATTCAAGGCCAGGTTGGATGGAGCTCTGAGCAATCTGATCTAGTTAAAGGTGTCCCTGCTCACTGCCAGTGGGTTGGGCTAGATGACCTCTAAAGGTCCCTTCCAACCCAAACCATTCTATGATTCTGCGACTGACCACTGCCTCACACAGACACACTCCTTGTCAGCCCATGCTGCTCACTGCAGGAGTCAACATTTTCCCACAGGTATCACCTGATGAGTAATGCAACGATTATGGATCTATCACATCACATGCACTTGGCAGCAAGTTCTCTTAGCACTGTATTACCAGGATTTCAGGCAATTTTTCAGGAGGCTAATAATGGTTCAAAATTTAACTACCATTCATCAATAAGATACCATTTCAAGCTGCTATGTAAAAATGGGAGCGCTGTATAGAAGATACATGAGACAGTCATTCAGCTGTATTTTGGTATTGAGGACTTGTTCTAAGAAAAGCAGAAATGGCTTACTGTGGTAATTTTTTTTTAGCTTTGAAAAGACAAAATGGAGAGGGAGATCATACTCCAATTAGAAAAGGACAAATAAAATGCAAATGTCGATCTATTGTCTCCATCGTGAAAAAAAATAGAAAACAGATAAATTTGAAGACAGACATTTGGGATTGCAGTTTATGAATATTTCTTTGGTAGGAGAAGCTTCATCTTCTGCAGTCTTTGAGATCAATTTGGATTAGTGTGTCAGAGGTGTCATTGGCCCAGGTGAGAGGAAGGGACTGTATTAACTTCTTGAAGCAACTTCCATCTCTTCTTTTCAGTGATTGAGGCTATTTTCCTAACTTTGCTGTCCACATGCCTGCCTCCTAATTTCTGCTTTAATTTCCCAGTTTGCTCCAGTCTTGTTCCAGAATCAAATTCAAAACAGAATAAAATTCACATTTTCAAAGTTTGAGTTTTCTGCATTGTAACTCCAGACAGATTTTTTTTTTTATTTCCACAAGGAGCTCAGTTGCCTACCTTCAAAAGTATTCACATATCACACTATGATTTAGTGTTATTGTCACCTGTGCTATGCTTCCCACTTCCTGAGCCACAGGTACTTCAAGAACACAAGCCTGAATAGAGTTTGCCAAGCTGAGCTCCAGAATCCTTTAAGATGTTCTTCATGTTCTTTAATAGGCATGGTGGTGTTGGGTTGATGGTTGGACTTGATGATCTTAGAGGTGTTTTCCAACCTATGATTCTATGACTCTATGATCACAAAGCTTTTGCAAGAAAATCTTACCTGAAAAATGCAGGTTGCAAATAATAAAAAAAAGTACATTATCTGTATCATTTGATAGCACTTTCTCTATTGTCTATACCAATACCAATATATGCAAAACATTCCATTTAATACAACTATTTACAAAGTACAAGACAGACAAAGATTGAGACTTTTTGTCCTCTAACAGAGTATCTATACCGTTAATAAGAGTTTCTTAAATTAAAGTGGATTTTTTGGGCTCCCTAGAAAAATACTTTTAAATTGTGTTATGTGCTGTTTGTGTTATCAACACCAGTAAGTAAAATTTATTGATTTAATTCTTTGTCTTTCTTCTTTGACAGATTGCAGGGGTACTCAGTGTGCTGCTTTTGTCACAGGGAAACTTCGTATTTCAAATCAGGACTACCACATGATTTCACAGTGTGATTTCACAATGTGAATGAAAAAGGCACCACATAACAGTGGTTTTTTGCTTCCAATCTGCACCAGGCTCAACACAGAATTTTAAATTAACTTTGTCTAAAGCCCAACAGAATCAGACTTGGACCTGCTGCACATCCACTACTATTCCTTTTGGCCATCCTTTCTAGAGTTTCAGTTCTCATGCAAGCTCTGCCCTGCACTAAAGACATAATGAGCACTAAATTTCTTGGTATGTCCATTTGGCGCTTCCATGTTCCCTTCCTCCCTCTGCAAGAAAAGTCAGCAGGATTTTTATTCTACTAGAACCCTGTGCATTTAGTAAACATTTTTATGTTTACTAAGAAAATGTTTTCAGAAAATTGTTTTCTTGGTGCTGTTTTTTTTCCCATTCATCAGAAAATGCTCATTCATCCCTAGGAAAACTTTACTGGAAATGTATTTTCTTGGTTGCATTTGGGAATTTCTCAACACTGAAGGTGGAAATCTGGGCCAGAGAAATTCCCTCCATTGCTGAATAGCCCAAATCATCATGGAATATACACAGGCCAAGTCCTTTCTTTTTCCTTTACCTCATTCAAGACCTGTTCAATGAAGGTAGAACATAAATTTCTCCATCAGATGTTATCATATGAAGAAGTGGTAAATTATTCTGGTTTTTTTTATCATTCCCCCCCCATAATGAATCTCACTGGCAGGTTGGTTTGTTTGTTTATTTGTTTTATATTTACAGTAAGGGACTAGGCTGTATTATGAATCACATGAAAACAAGTGCTTAAACTTAAGTCAGTAAATATACTGGATAAGAAAAGGCATATGTTGTTACTTGTTCGTACTAATTTGCAAGTTCATAAATCTTACATTTTGTGCTGAGTTGCTAACAGCTGGGGGGGTGGGAATTGGTGATGTGTTAGAGAAGAGAATAAGAACAAAGATTTAAATAAACAGTAAAGATAAAAACAACCACTGTTCTTTTAGCAAGACGCACCTGAAAGAAATTCATCCAACTGTGAGAAAATTAAGGAAACATCTGCATCTCTTTATGGTGTTGCTGGCCAGAATGAGTAGTGAAACCTCAAAAGGCTCAGTTGTTAAGATGAGATGAATCTCCTAAGGGCTATGGAAAATTCTGCCTCGAGTTATACTCATGCAGTCTGACGGACTTAACTGAGTTTGGATGAAGGTACTCTTAGAGGTTTCAGACTTCCAGAATGCTCACATAGACTTTATTTGCCACAGATTGCACTCTATTCCTTCAGTCTTGCTGGGAACACTAAGACCGTAACATAGAGGATTGAAATAGCAATGCTTCAATGTCCTGTCTTTTCCATGAATGCACAGAAAGAGGATTCTGGGCTAGTAGGAAAGGAATATCTGATCTATATATCCCATCTTTCAGATAGCTCAAATAATATACCTCCTGCCTCTTCCACTTGTGTGTGTTAGTAATTCAGGAGAAAGAGAAGAGCAGAGTGGGCCTAAAAGTCTATGGGAGTCTGAAAAGAAAGGATATTAGAAGGAAGATACTGTGTCTTTACAACTTTAAAATATTTCTAGTTCAAATCTGGTACCAAAACTGCCATACACTTCTGGTTTTATCCACCTCACTCATACTATTCAAAACTCGTAATTTCTCATCTCCATACTATACTGCCATCCAAACCACCAGCTATTTGGGAAACTTTGGAATGTATGAGTAGCTGCTACAGCATATTTACAAATTAAACTAATCTTTAGTGATAATAGTGCTTATCAAAAACAATCTCATGGATTTGAAATATTTATCTACTCTTCACCTCTCTCGTATTAGCATAGTAATCTGCCTTTCCGGTTCAAATGCAGCCTTTGTAGTACTACTTTGCAGTATGTTTCTCATGTCTTCTGCCCTTGTCTGTGTAATTCATGTTTGAAATGCAACAAAAGATTCTGGAGAACAAGAGAACTACATAAATCCTTCCTTAAATCCTTCAATCTTTAGATTAAAAAAAAACCCCGCATTAATGTTTGTAAACCAAATAATGGGACCAGGTCCAATCATTTATGGCTACATTTGCAATTCAGTTCTCTGCTAACATGGAGATTAAAGAACGGATTAATTTCCAGACCAAAGAGCCACTGTTTAGATACACGAGCTGTCAGTAGCCAAAGTATGCTTTGATCACCAGTTGTGCCAAAATGTAAAAATACGGGAAAGATCAAAATCATCATTTCTGATATCTCTTCTTTGAAACAAAGATCAAAACCATTTTAAATGCACCCATATGTTTACTCCATGGATTTTTAACAGGTGAGCTGCCTTGGCATTCTGTATGGCCCTGTAGGACTTGCAAAGCTACTCTTCCTGACCCTGTCTTGTTGAAGTTAAAAAATATGAAGGCACCAGCTGCAGCATCTTTATGCTGAGGGTAATTTGACAGTGTTACTGGAGGTGAGCTGCTTCTCCTATGTGCTGACCCAGGGTAGCAAAATGGCAGTCTGATCTGGCAGATAAACAAGTCTGTGACAAATAGCACTCACATCCTTGTCAAAAGAAAAGACATGACTCAGACCCGGTATCTATACGCAGACCAGCGCTCGCTTTCAGTGACAAATGGTTTTAGTCTGACAGCGCGTTTCACTGCTTGAACTTCCATCTATCAAAACAAGACAGAGAAGCATGGGGACACAGACGAGAAGACGAGAGCATGAGAGAAAGCCACCGACACAGACAGGCAGACGGGCCTGCCCTCTTATGACTGTACTTACTTTTTTTTTTCCAGTCTTTTAGTATATTTATCATTCCCTGGAGAATATTTTACTTCTCCTCCCTGTTTTCTTAAAGCTAAAAAAAAAGGCAAAAAAGTCTGATTTCATTACTTGTAGATTCAAGCATTAGAAAACTAGAAAAAAATATGGGATTTCTTAAAATTAATTTCTCTCCACACTAGACACGAAGTTTCACTCACCCGTGGAAAGAGTCTAAAAGTTAGTATTAGAGTAATGGAAAATTTATTTGTGGCTAAGGACTAAATTCCAGTCAGTTGTGCACTCTTGCTCAGAAAGCATTGGCAGGTAGAGAATCAAGACCAGGCAGTTCATACTGGCAGTTCATCAGTTTTCTGCATTAACACTTTAAATCTGGATTTCTATTTTTGATTCATCTGCTCCAGCTTCTAGCCATGAATTAATTTCAAGTTTTTCTATACTAGATAAAAAAAACACCAAAACCAAAACAGTGGACCATTGTACTGTGTGTCCCTGCCCAGGCGCTGGCAGTGGACACAGCCGGTCCCAGCCGGCTCCAGCGGCCCCACCGCAGGGCACAGCTGAGCCCCTCAGCCAAGATGGGGGCACCGGGGGAAGGCCGGGGGGGGAACAGGGCGGGGAAAGGGCCAAAGGCGGCCGAGGCAGAGGACGAGGAAGCCCAGGAGGGAGCAGCAGCAGAGGCAGCCCGAGGCCGGAGCAGGAGGAGGAGGGCAGCAGGGGCTGCCGGCCCGGAGCAGGGCTCCCCGGCAGCCCTGGAGAGAGCCCGCTGGAGCAGAGCCCCCCCCGCAGCCCGGGGAGGGC
>Ga0065711_1033899_pt1 | contig 24621 bp, 15 predicted proteins | sample Hoacrofraction12_FD_59098 | JGI IMG/M metagenome (GOLD analysis project Ga0065711, IMG submission 59098) | Hoatzin crop microbial communities from Cojedes, Venezuela - Epithelial fraction 12 v2 (version 2) | ecosystem: Host-associated > Birds > Digestive system > Esophagus > Crop | place...
GACCCGCCTGGACAAGGTCCTGTGCAGCTTGCTGTAGGTGACTCTGCTTCGGCAGGAGGGTTGGACTAGATGACCCACAGAGGTCCCTTCCAACCCCTACTATTCTGTGATTCTGTGATTCTGTGATTTATGGACAATGGTTAGGTCAAATGTGCTGTAACATCTTCACACAGAATGGACTTCAAAGAGTACACTTCATGACAGAGACTCCACACAGTAGACATTCATTTGCTGAATAAATTAATTTAATGTAACAAATAGAGAATGAGAAAACACCAAGTTCTGGTAGTCATGTGTTAAAATTAACTAATCAAAAATTAATAGCCTGGTTGACTTAGAAGTCTTTGCATTACTATATTTCAGCAAATTTATTTTCATTTATTTTGCTGAACAGACTTTCTCCCCTGGAATTAGATATATAGGTAATTTAAAGCAGTTGGTTAATCCCAGGCTGGGACATAGTATCATTCTACTTTCTGAATTTGCAAACACAGCCTTTGTTACAAATTGCATGTCTTCATTAAAATGCTAACAGTTACCAAAGACAAATTCTTCCAAGCAGACAAATTATTTCTTTTCTGACTTAAAGTAGTCAGTTCATGAGGATGTATCTATGCATGGTAACTACCAGAAAAGGACAAAAACTCTGTGGCCATACAACACTTGCCAAGTGACAGCTCTGGCTTTGATGAAAGCCTAGTGCTACCACAGTGGGAGCCCCGGGACACCAGCACAGATCAACTGGGGACCCAAGGCAGCAGAGCCCTGCTCAGGAGAGAAGCTCAAGGGAAAGCACCGCAGGGGTGGATATTGAACTTCTGCTAATTAACATACCATACATATGCAGTGTCCTGTTCTGCTCAATAGCAAAATTGCTGATGTAGTGCAGGTGCTGTTGTCTGAATTCCAAGATCCACAGTTGGCTGCCACAGCTGGCGCCTGTGTGAAGGTAGGTGCAGATGGGGCGAATGAAGTGAACTGTCCCAGGCTACCATAAAGAGATTAAACATACTTGAGACTCTACATACCCAAATGGGATGGGAAGAAGCAAGCTGTCCCAGGTGCCTGGGACCCAACATACTCAGATAGGGGAGGTGAACTATCCCGTATTACAGTAAAAATGTCCTCTCATGCTCTACAGCATTTATGATGCTTTTGGAGTCTCTGGAGAATACTTCATATTTATGATCCCAATAGTGTTTTTGGAGGAAATGCTTTTCTGCTGTACCACTACCACTACACCAGTTTCGAGGTGAGTATTAAGGTGCTCGTTTATACAACAGCAATATTATTCCATACAGGATAGTTTTGTTTGTTTTTAATTTTTGCTACTGCTGTGGTACAGGGCGAGGTCACACAGTAGACGGTCAAAAGTTCAGTCATAAAGCTGGTTTCATCTCTCGTCAAGGAAGCAGGTGAAGACAGAGTTGAAGAAGCAGTTTCTTAGCTGTGGTTTGGGAAAAATAAACTAGAAATTGGCTGTGATTCGTGTCCTGCTGATGCCACCTGCTGGGTAGTGAGTGAAAGAGCGTGAGCTCGCTTCAGCCTGTCCAACAGGTAACGCCAGAATAAGGACTGTCTTGTACCATTTCTCTCCAGATACATCAGTTCACTCACCGCTTCATCCAAAAGTTTGTCTTTCTTTGGCTTTCATAACTCTGGCTTCTGCTGTTTCTCTGTTTTTGCCTCTTTGTCCTCGTCAGAAGGTTTCAAGAAGCTTTGTCACCTTTTTCTCTCTCTCTAGTCTTGTCTCTGCAAATTGCCATCAGCAACATAAAATAGAACAGCACTGCAGTGCTGTCTTCAAATTAATCCTTCTTCCAAGCCAGCTTCCAGAATCACAGTCTTAAGCAGTGACATTTTGTTGTGGTTGTCTCATCATCTGTTTGACAAAGCAGCATTCTTCAGGTTTTCTTTACGAGGATCTCCTTCCTGCTGCTAACTTTGCTGCTTCATATGGGGACTACTTCCCATTGATCAGGCCCTTAATCTGTATTTTCTCTTCAATAATGGACCTTTCTGTAGATGCACATCTTATAACGTATGTTTAAGTCTTTCAGATTCTTTATCCTTAACATCTCTAAAATAAAGCGTTTTCTTTTTACCCACACATTGAGTTTCTCATTCTCTGATGCCTCAGAAAAATTCTATGAGCTTGATGAATATTATCTCTGAGGACAGCAAAGGAAATTAATGAGGCATTTCCATGCAAAACCAAGTAGAATGATGAAGAAAAAGTGGTAATAGAATTTTCAAAAGAAGCAATGTGTTTTCTGAATTTTTCAAAACCATGTTGTCCTACAAACAAAATTTCCTGTCCTTATTTCCCACCTCTATCAAATTTCAAAAGGAATATAATTTCCTGAAAGGAAAACAGAACAATACAAAAAGACATTACTGAGTCATGGTTGTGTCTAAGTTCTTCTCACAAAAAATAGTTTCTTACTCTTGCTATGCTTTTTAAATTTCAAAGGTTTTTGCCTGCTTTTTTGTAACAGCTTCATTTAATTGTGCTTTTTGCTTCAGTCCGGTACATTTGACTAGAATAACACAGTTTAGATGAAGAAAATTTTATGTGCTGATTGTGAGATGACATATAAGAGAAACTATCAACTGCACATATTATTAAAAATTGAAATAGAAGAACAGTAATATAAATCTATGGACAAAAAACTCTTCTAGGAGAACAGGTAAAGCCAAATGAATCAAATTCTCAAGAGTATACAGAAAGCTAGAATTAGTAAGATTAATTATCTTTAAGCCCTTTTCAGATTCTTTGGGTTTTATCCAGCAGTTTGCCTTCTAGAAAACAGAAGAATCATCATTACAGTCAGGGACATTAACATATTGCCAGAGTACTCAAACTTGCAATTATTAAAATGACAGTATTTTATCAGCAGAGTACATTAACTGCATCACTTCTCTGTTAAGCCTCCTCAGATGATAACGTCTCTTCCTGCCTCCATAGAATCTAGTTTCTATCCTACATTTTGGGATCTTCAACTTTTTTTTATATTGCCTACAATTTCCTATTTGCAGATTCAGATCATCCAAATCACATAACAGATCTACTCTGAAAAAAGAACTGGTTTACAAAGCTAACACACTGTAATAGCGGACATGCTAAATGATGCAGTTCATTCTTTGAATGGTCAGAAATGTGAATCTGAACACTCCTTTTGGAACGATTTGTGGTTATAAAATTATTAGACTAAGGCAAACCTTGTGGCCTTCTTTTTCCATTCATTTTAGAGATCATCTATTTGGAACCTGGCAGAGAGGGAAATGATGGTGTTTCAGAGCTCTTCGGTTGATAGCACATACCATTCCTCTTCTAGAGCAGGCAATTTGATCTTAAGACAATTTATATTACTGGGTTTTGGATTTAACAAAATGGAAAAGTTACATCATACAAGCTTTTTCAGTGTGAGTAATTTCACCACATTTGTCAAACCTCTTTTGTCACTTATCTACTATTTTAAAAGCATGGACCTGAAAATTCATCTGATATTAGTTTCTACAGTTGAATACACTTCACTGGACCTCTCTGTCAGGTTACAACATCTAAAAATCTGGGCTCACCTGACTTATAGAAACTCTCAATACCCAGTGACAGGTGTCCAGCTTTTGACTAATTAAATCAATGGGGCTAGTTTATACACACTGTTCACCTAATTTGGAGATTAATCCTCAAGGGGTAGCATTGTCCCTGAGTGACAAGGATCCTGTCTACAGAAAAGACACATTTTCACATGGCAATCTGTCTGCTGAAGATTTTCAAATACATTTATCAGACCGAAATCCAGAATTACTGGAATCTCTACATTTTGTCATTTCTTGATATAGCAGTCTATCCACTGAAAAATACTAGCTGTTAAACAAGACGTCTAGGTACTCCTTAGAGAGATTTGTGGCAACAAATGATTGAATACAAGTACATAGTGACTGAAAACTATTGCCATTGGAGGTCCATGAACTGGATTAGAAAATTACAAGCTTCACCTTGTTTCAGAGAAGATGTCTTCCTGAGGCTGTATTATTAAGAATTAATGGCAGGCTGAGGAACTTTAGGTAGATGGGTAGGACTGCTCAGAGGTGTACTGGCTCTGGCTGGGATGGACTTCATTTTCTTTATAGCAGCCCATATGGTGCTGTTTTGGATTTGTGACTAAATCAGTGTCAATAATACACCAGTGTTTTGGCTATTGCTGAGAAGTGATTATGTAGTGTGAAGGTTTGATTTTGAGGGTTTTTCTCCTATTCTGCAAGCAGTCTGGGGGAATTGGGAATGGACACAGCCAGGACAGGTGACCCCATCTGACCAAAGAGATATCCCATACCATATGACCTCATGCTCAGCATCAAAAGCTGGGGGAAAGAAGAAGAAAAGGGGCAATGTTTGTGGTAATGGTGTTTGTCTTCCAAAGAAAACATTACACATACTGAGGCCCTCCTTTCCAGGAAAATGTCTAAACGTCTGTCTGCCAATGGCAAGTAGTGAAGAAATTCCCTGTTTTGCTTTGCTTGTTCCCATAGCTTTGATTCACCTGTTAGACTGTTTTTACCTTGACCCATGATTTTTCAGCTTTTGCTCTTTCAATTCTCTCCCCCATCCCACCAAAAGGTGGGAAGTGAGCGAGCGGCTGCGTGGGGCTTAGCTATTGGCTGGGTTCAGCCCACTACATGTGGAAATAACAATTCATTTTAAATGGATACAAATTGTCTTGGATACCTCTCACAAGCATTCTGGAGAGAAGGAAAAGGAAGATTATTTTTAGACAAAAGCCTCATTTATAGCACTGTAAAAGCACCATAATAGTGCACATAAGTGACTGCTCTGAATACATTCCCTGCAGTATTTGAAATCTCAATTTCAAAATCTTTGATGCTTTCCTGCTATCAAACCTGTCCACCTCCAGCACTGCTATAAGCTCTCCAGCTCAGGTCAGGTGAGCTTGGGTGAGAGTCATGGTTCTTGGTAACTAATTGAAATATACAAGGTTTGGATTATTTTCAAAGAGATTTTTTTCCCCAGCAGTTTTATATGCTTGTTTCCTCTTGTATTCAACTGTTTGTTCTAATATTTATTCTGAATCTCATTAATAGGTAAGTTAAGGGCACTGTTGACTGTCAGGTTTTCCTTATTTGTCATGGACGAGGAGAGAGAGACTTCAGGCGACACGTACATTTCCTCTTCTCTTCACATTCCTAGCAGTTCCTTTCAGTCCCTAATATACAGCAACATTCGCTGAGGGGATCCAGAAGAAGCCGCAAAACAATTGGCTGTTAGATGTCTCAAATACAGTAGTATATATTTAAAAAAATGGTAAGGGCCAGTAAAGCACTACACCAGTGAAGTCTTGGTGTCGTGCATGCAGGTATTTTACTGTTGACTGGATACTCCATCTATCGTAAGACCACCTGATGCAAAGCTCTTATAGCCTCATGTAAGCATGGACAGCTAGCTCTGTGCTAGCAGTATGAAAATCAAAGTTTCAGTTCTGTGGCTTAAATTTAAAAAATCACCAAGGCTTTCTTTCTCTCCAAGATTTTTTTCATGCTGGCCTTGGAATGATCCTCCACCTAGGTCAGCTTCATCTGTTCATCTTAAAGTGAAGGCACTGTAGCATGAAGTTCAGCCTAAGATGGCAGAGCGAACATTTGGTATGAGATATCCAAGACTGTTGGCTTGATGCTTAGAACTCTTAACAGGACTAAGAGATCACAAATACAAAGAGTAGATGTAATTAGGAGCCTACTGCTAAGTAAAATAAATCTGTCCTCCTTCACATGGCTGTAACACAGAAAGTTTCTGTACTGTCTGTAAAACAGTATTCTTATAACGACGGATGACTTTTCTCATGTTTGTATGTGTCAAGCTTCTTTTTTCAATGGCTCACTGAAATCTGGCACAGACATAAGAGAGGAAGTCTCTTCTGGACCACATATCTTCAGAAATTCATCCTGAGATCGTTTCTGTCCAATCAGCTTGGAAAAACTAGCTCACAGTATCACTACAAATACAAGGGTGGTCTGCTGTGGTGATTCTATCCCAATAATAAAGCTCCTCTATGGCACTTCATGCAGGTTCTTACTCTGTGCAAATGAACTACATGAGGCTTAGAACCACAGCCAACTTCTCTAGCTGGAGAAGTCTGCGGCTCAGAGACTGGGCCCAGAAGATGGAGGAAAAGCAGAGGTAAGAATGGCTGTATTTGACTGTGAACTGCTTCAGTAAAGAATGACATATCTGTATTTGCTCATGCAGGCTTGAGTAAATACTGTCTTAGCCTCCAATGTGACCATACCACCAAATTACATAACTAAATGTAATAACTCAGCTTTCCATGACTAAAAAGAAGTCAGGGAAGAAACAAATCATGTGTAAGGTAAATTGAGTACCCATGCAGCACTAAAGTTTTGTCTCTTCCATTCAACTTCTTTGAGTATGTGACAGAAAAAAATCCATAGCTCTCACTCACATGGACTCACATGTTTTTGAAGCTCTACTTTTTCAGGTGCAAAATCTGGGTTATTGATGTATCTCTGAAGCTTCTGACAATATTTGAGGTTTTACATTTTCTTTATCATATTGCAAAAGCTTTCTAAGAAAATCAGCATATCCAAGAAGTTGGATTACAGGCTTAAGAGATGAAATTTAAAAAATGGTGATATAAAATTAGAAAATGATGTTTTAACTAATACAGACTTGCATATTTTGAATGATTTCATATGTAGTGCTTTGAAGTGATTTACCACAACAAATGCTTGATAAAGACAATGGGCCTTTCTTAAAAAAAAAAGAAAAAATTACTGTGGAGATGATCTAAATTTATTAAAATTGGATTTCTACTTTAGGACATCTGAAAGCTGAGAAACATCCCTACTCCTGATGAAAATGCAGGATACTACATGCAGCAAGACAGCAGATGTGCAAGCAGGGAAAGAGTTCAGAGATTACTGCTTCATAAAATCATGAACAGTCATCACCTCTCCAGTCTTAATTAATCATTGTAGACATTTCAAAGGCAAACTTCCAAAATCGCTTCTTCATTAGCAGAATGGCCCTTACAGCTTTCAGATACTGAAATTTCAGGCAAACCACAACAGGTCTGAACTCTTAAGACAGTCTGTTAACAAAACAACTGGGCTTTGATTTTAATTTCCAACAATTTCATGAATGTCTAATCATGCTTGCCACAAAGTAGAGAATAAACAACCCCTTTTTCATAATGAAAATTATGCACTTAGCCTTTCTTAGAAGTCCTTAAGGACATATTAAAAACTGAATAGTTTTATATGAAAACAAAAGACCATCCTAGTAATAGTGGCCAAATCATGAGAAATCACTAACACAATAAACAGTGTGTACAAGTAACTCAGTCTTAAATTAAATACCACTGTTGTTGTATTTAAAAATATGTGAAGTGTTCAGTTTATTTAACAGGTAAATTAAAAAAATACAGGAATCTTCAAGAAACAAAAAAAACCCCTGCTAAACATATTTAAACAAGTTTTTTACTGTCTGTGGTTTCTGTTGTTCTCAGTTTTGTAAAACATGTATTGTTTACCATATCATCAATTAAGTTATGCCTGCCTTCTTTTATTTTTTAATGACACTTTCCTGACAGAAAATATTTGCTTACCTCTCAGATGCTAGTTGTAATTTTTTCTTAAGACATTATGTCAGAACAGTCCCAAATGACTACTTATTTAGAGCAAGACAGTGGAGCTAAGTGCACGCAGATCAAAAGACTATTTTAAAATGTTATGTATGAAAATTAATCAAAATGTGACAAACCAAAATGTAACAAATATCAATGCATGTTATGGACATTTAATTTTTTAAGGTTACTCTGTCTTCTTGTTCCTGTTCAGTCCTAGAAATTTGAGGGGAAGGTAAGCCACAATTTTGGCAGCTTGTTCTGAATGTCTGTGAAGTTCAGAAAGCCTGTATATCTGAGTGAGGCCAGTTAGATGTCAATATTGAATTTCTTTTAAGTTCAAAGGTATTCTTCACAGGGATTTTGGTCCAGGAACATCTATTGACAAAAGAAATGGTGAAAAAAAAAAATTCATTTAAAATGGCTAGTGGGTATTTTACTTGAGGAAAAATAAATACGGGATGAGTAATATTTTTGCTATGAAATGTGTTGATAGACACAAGGAGCACACTAAATGTAAAGGTGATTGGCAAATAGGAAAGACAGGAAAGCAATAAAAAATGTTGAACAGCTTACTTGGCATTTAAAAGAATACAAATGGTTTACACCACTGTCATGACAAGAACTGATAGTTTCATAAAAACTCCAATTTCAGAAATGCATGCTCTCTCTAAGGAGTCAAAAGCCTTATTTACGGCCTTTAAAGCTGGGAGAACTTCATCCAGGTTTCTCTGAGCATCTTTAGCTATTGCTTGAGTCTCTTCTGCTTTCAATTTAGCAATAGCTTCATCTTCCTGAACAACACAACAAACCTGAAATTAAACGTGCAGTCAAGAGTTTTCAAAATGCAGTATTTTTTAAAAGAATTTATTTTTCAGTGTTAATGTTCACTATTCCACTTAGAGTGTACAGAGAGAGATGGGAAACAACTATTTACTTTCTTCCACGTGTTCAGCACCAGCCACTGGAGAATTAGAAACATAGAACTTTAGAACAGCCCAGGTTGGAAGGGACCTGGAAAGATCATCTGGTCCATCTTTTCATGGGAAAGAGGGCCTAGACTAGATTATCTAGCACTCCATCCAGTTGCATCTTGAAAATCTCAAGTGATGGGGACTCTACAACATCCCTGGGGAGGTTGTTCCAGTGAGCAATTGTTCTCACTGTAAACAATTTCTTTCTCATATCAAGATGAAACCTCTCCCAGTGCAGTTTGCACCGTTGCCCCTTGTCTTCTCCATGTGGCACCTTGTGAAGAGTGCAACCTCCACCCACTTTGTAGCCACCCATCAGCTACTGGAAAAGTGAGATGAGGATTAGGATAGAATGCTGTTATTTTGCAACATTAGCAAATGGCATGCTTGTTAGCTGGTGGGGAATATCAAAAGAAAATTTTGTTGTACTTCTTATGTGAGCATGTGTCCATGCATATAGGACCATGGAAATAGAAGAGGACAATATTACACAATGGAAAAAAGGTGTGGGTTATGAATTTCAGGATAATATTAACAAGATGAGATTATTTAGTTGTTATATGATGGACTAAGTAAAAGAATGACCCTTAGCTGATCTTGTAACTTTCTCCTATGTGTCCTTTTTCATATGGACACAGGTGAAATTCCAAGAGGTTAGGGACAGCCTGTCAAATCCCCACTACACAGACACACAAAAATAAGAGATGTAGGTAAAGGCTAGCTGAAAAAAAACCAACACAAACTTGGAAAACTATGGATTTTGAAAAACAAATCTACATATGGTAAATAGCTTCTTCTTGTTCTAAATTATTTCTTGTTGAGGATTTTTCTGGTTATTCTCAAACTCACAGAGACTAGCACGTAGTAACTTGGGATGAATGGAAAAACAGGCACATATGAGAAAGCTACAGGATCCTTTACAGAACAAAATTCCTCCGCTTTGTTTTTCAATATGTAACAATTAATATATATATTCTCATCTTGATAGTTTTATCTTGTTAGTGAATAGTCTATATACTACCACTTCAAATGATCTTGTTCTTTTAAGTATCTGTGGGGTCCTACCACCACTGCACATTGCAGCTAAGATTTTCATGAGCTTGAACGTCCTGGTTAGGATTGATTTCACTGTCCCTAATATAACAACTGCAAAGGATATGCAGGCCAAGCCAAATTCTGTATACCTCACTGCTTATTCTGCTCCGACAGTATTTCTTTGTTGGCAGCTCCAGTAAAGAACATATATTGAAGATAATGTGATAATTTTTTTGAAAGCAACATCCGAAAGTCTGTCATCCTTTCACAGGAACAGTCATGCTGATGAAAACAGCAACACAGAAAGAGGTGATAGGATATCTAGCTGTCTTTACATCTCAGAGTCCCATGTCAATGCTTACTCTTGTATTGTTGATTTTCTTTTCTATGTCACATAAAGAAAAATATATTGCCTAGAATTACTGATCCTTAAATGTAAAATTTCAGCTGTTAGTTATTGAGCAGTAATATGTTATCTCATAAACTATACAAGACAGTTATTTCTACCTGATCAGCATTTTCTTGATCCACCTCTAGTTTTTCCATCAAGGATTCAACATCTACTGCTTTCTCTTTCAGGACTGTCTTTGAAGCTGTGAGATTTGTTTTCATTTTATCTACAAGCTGTTTGTTTCCAATAATTTGGATAAGCAACTGTTCACAGCCCTGTTCCTGAAATATAAAAAGCTTATGAGTGAAAATGTTTCAAAAACTTCTGATTTTTTCCAGTTGCTGGTCCCAAATACATTAAACAAATATTTATGTAGCCTTATGAGCTATATCAGTGGCATGGTATGTATTAATTATTTCATTTCTATAATAGCCTGCTATTGTAAAGCTCAGATTGGTTTAATAGAGTTTTAATTAGCAAATGGACATCTTAGTATATTTCTCACTTTTTTTTTAATTTTAGTATTCATTCAGCTTAGTGTTTTATCATGACTGCTACTATCTTCACATGAAGTTCAAAAAGTCAAAATTGAATTAATTTGGAATGAGAACTCTCATTTGGAACTAGAATCCTTGCTCTGTCATTGTACTTTGAGTTTTACACTGTAACATAAACATAACAAGTAACAAAATGAATAGTATTTTTCTACTTTTATTTGCTGAAAACGGAAAAAAAATGTCACATCACTACCTCACTCTTGTCACTGTAATTGTTGATGTGTTGTTCATGCAGAAATCTTTTCAAACTGCAGCAAAGCAATTGAAAAGCAGTACAAAAACTGGAGAGAAAGCAAACAGAATTATGTTCAGAAAAATTAGACTTATCAAAAAATATTGCTTCTTTTTCTCCCCCAGTATTCTCAAGGAGAGGTTGATTAATTCTAAATATGAAGTGGATGTCATATATTATTTTAGTCAGAGTTCCATATAAAATCAAACTGCCATTTCAGTCACACTCATATAGATATCCACATATTCTGAATAGTTTTTCTTTTATATAATCACTTCCAAGATCAACATTCAACAAAAATGTCCTTGACACAGAGAGAAGTGCTTTTCTTGGTGACTGCAGGGAGAAAAATTTATCTCAAGAGCAGCTCTTCCCATGTGCATAAGCTCAAAGAATATCTGGGTTTCATGCAAGGTCCTAAAGCAGGCAAAGTTCAGAATGCAAAATACTACTGCTGGAGAAAAATGGGGGTGGGGGGAGGGGGGGGCAGTGTGAGTCATTGATCATCTTGCAAGAAATTAGTAAGTCAAAAACATGATGTGCTGCATAATCCTGGTTGACATCTTGGGACCTAATATTTATTTATTCTGTGATTAATGCAAGCGCATACATATGATTGATGTTGTTTGCTATCTGGATACGACAAACATTGCTAGATCACAGTAACCCCAAATCTGCACGAAGCAATCTATTGCACGGTGGACCTCAAGGGGTGAAAACATTTGATATTGTGCATGAGAAGTCTCTCCTATGGGACTCAAACATAAAACAAACCAACAAGAATTGAAATATCTGTTCCAAAGCAAGCAGAAATGTCCAGTCAAAAATAAGGTGGTAATAAACAGATCATCTACTCAGATTAAACCTTGTCCAGTCGTAAACTGCAAGGAGCAGAAGAATGTTGGCTCATTATTTAACAAGCTATTTTTCATTGTCAGCATTCACAACTTGCCTTAGAAGCCACAAAAGAATGAATAACTAAAAAATACAATCTATATTAGTCATTGCTTAATTCACAAAAACTGTGCAAACTCTCAGCTGGCAATATTTTATCGTGATCTTTCATATCCAGAAGATAATTGTCACCACTTGTTGACAAAGTAGTTCCATAGTTCTATCATACTAAAAAATAACAGGCGAAAAGAAAACATAGGATGGACATTTCCCATCATGACAGATATAGCTATGGCAATTTTCTTCTAATACTGTATGCCTGGTAGAATATTATAACCATGAAAAGGACAGTTGACAACCTCTGAGAGAATACTCCAGTCCTTCCAAACTCCAGTGAGCTCAGATTTTTTAGTAACTCAAATTTCTCTTCTCTGAGTGATTATTTAGACATAGCAAAACAATTTATATGATTTCTGTGCAGGACAAACAAAACCAATCCTCACCATAAATGTGCTCTGTCAAAAATGACCTTGGTTCTCAATCTGTATCAATAATCCATTCAATAAAAATAAATTAAATGAAGAATCCTATCTGTCCCTTCAAGTATTTTTAAAGAAAGTTGCAGAAAATACTTCTGGAATGAACTATTCTTGTGGTATGCTGTGCCTTATAACAATAATATGCATTCATACGAAGTAATCATACTTGGAGCAACATCATGGAGGACCAGATACCAGAAGTAGAACCTCATCTCTTTGCATGAACTCGGGAATTGGTCTAGCAATTCTTTTAATAAGAAAGACATTCCTATAAGCTTCAATGATCTAATAGTTTTAATTAACAGTGACCATAATTCTGGTATTTCTGTATGTGTTTATTGGTATATTTACAACATATATTAAGAGCAGAATTTAGTTTAGTTTAAACTCTAACCCTACTTGTTAAAAATCCAGTTTAAACCCTAGTTTAAATCCCCAGTTCTCTGGATTTTGGATTTAAAGAGCTTTGATTTCACAGTGTGTCACAGCAAAAAAAAGAAAGGCCTTCTAGAACATCCCATATGGCTTATATCACACACTTATCACAGGACGAGATGAATGTATGATACGTATTTTTTCTAGAATGTTTTTTTTCTCTTGACTGATTATGAGATGGTAATATAGAGGGGAGCAAGATATTTTTCTTACGTGGACACCTAAATTTGGATGAGGTGAATCTCACCAGAATGCCTGGCACATAGCCTGGCTCACATCTACAGTCTGCCCACATTCAGAAATAGTTACCAAAAGGAAATAATTAATAATTAGCTCTGATATGAGAAAAAAAGATTACAGGTTATATTTCCCAAACCATTACAATCAAAAACATCCAGCAAAGGCAAAGAACAAGTGTATGGTTCCATTTCCATTACAACTAGAACTGTACTATATTAAATCAAGCAGCAATATGCATTTCATCTTGATCAGCTCTGTGTCATTGGTTGCATGATACAGAGTTTAAATGCAGAGGTTGTCACACTTGGGATATCAATATTCTGTCCAGACCTGACAGAGCACTGCATTCATCAAAAATCCTAGACAGTGGCCTTATCAGTTATAAAGCAAATGTAATATCCTCCTGTTTTCAAATGAGATAAATAAAAGATGAGTATCAGATGCTTATTAGTATTTTGCTTTTAATTCTTTCAAAACAAGTATCTTGATTTCCATGGGAAATGCTATCTGCTATAATCCAGTCCTGGTATTTCTATTTCTCTTGTTTTAAGTCTGATACCTGGGTACCTAATTCATCCTTTTCAAGTATATTAGGGAATTCCACAGAACAAATACCTGTATCTTTCAAGAACTCCTCTACAACAATCTACAGGCAAGATTGTACATACATCTGATTGTCACTTGCAACAATGGAAACAGAGCAAGCAGTCACAAAAATTGGTATTAACCGCATAAATACTACACATTACATAACACAGGGAAGACAGACCAAAAAAATAGCTGTTAGACATTAGGAAAGCATTTCAAACTATTAAAAGGGAGGACAAAAACCCACAAAAAAACCCACAAACACACAAAAAACCCAAAAAAATTCTTCGTAGTTTCCTTTTTATGTCCACAAGTCATGAAGTCAGAAAGACTCATAATGTAGCATTCATGTTAAGAGAGTATTGTTTATGACTTGCCTTCAGCGTGCAAAAGGACTGACAGAAGTCAAAGGCACAGGAGCTTTAAAATATGCATAAAATCGAATTTAGACTGGAAATGAAAAGAGATTCTGAAAGACCTGAATAGAAGGACAGTCACTAAAACCTTACTTGTACAAAAGACTACAGAAACTGAAAGGACTTATTGACTTTGATATGAATAATCACCATAGATAACAGCTCCCCATAAAAATAATTTTATGGGTAGGTAGCATCCTAGGTTTATTTTTTTAAACAAGGTAGAGCTTCTGGGAGGGATGTGTAGTCTGTGTTGCAAGCCATATCTACACAGCTATGCAGCTTCCACATTTAGACTGCAATTGCATCCAAGGCAAGTTACCCACGTGGCTGGCTGTACAGCTCTTTGAGCTGTTGCTCCCATCTCTCAGTATGGGATTCTATTGTTTTCAGTAAATTAGAACTACACCTCCTTCAATTAGGTTACCATACACTAAGTTTGATGACAGGACTAACATTATTTTGTTTCAATGACGTCAGCCAGATCTCCATGTAGTCTTCTCAGCTTTTTCTGTCCCTAACTACATGGAAACTGTCTGCATAAAATAAATCTGTGGAAAAAATACATAAAGCACAGTCCTAAAACATTCTGTAACCTATTATTTTCAAAATGGGGAGTTTATCAACAGGTTTATAAATATATTTACTATTAAAATACAAATATAATTTTATATATAATTTTAAAAATTCATGCTTAAAATGCATTCTTAATTTTTCCAGTGTGTGCACACACTTATCTCCATTTTCTTTTTGTTTTTTCAGCTCATTAAAAGCTCCACCTCCACATCTTTCAATACTGGGCAAAAATAAGCAATTGACTTAGTCCTATTACGATTAAGCTGCATTTCATGGTTTAATTTCTTCCAAAACACTCCCACAATGCAGCTGAAATATTTCAGCTCTTGTACCTCTCAGCCTGTACTTCTACATCCTTTCTTACTCAATTTCAACTTGCATGCCAATTTAACTCTTCCTACCTAATAGCCTACATGATGAGGTATCTTCTGGGACTAGGTAAAAGGGAATTCTTTAGTTTCCACTTACAGAGATGAGTCAAAGCAAAATAAAACCTTTGCCTGTGCAGAGAAGAGAACAATGTGGAAACACTTACTTTTGTGAAAGGTGCTTGTCTTTGAAATCTCTTGTGACGGACAGTTAAGTGATCTGATCTAGCTAAGTGACAATGATGTAGCTTAAATTCCTTCCCAGCATAACTGATTTGCTGAAATTCTTCATTTTAAAATAAGTTTTTTCAGGCTGGACTTTGTCTCTAGTGTGAAATAAGCGGTGTCAGTCACCGATTCCTTTCCTGTTTGTTCCCTTGGAGTTGAATGATCAAAATGTTTTGTGTAATCTATCCTCCCACGGGACCTGCTAGGGAAAGAGATGATAATTAGCTTTCCCTGCTGTTGGTATATCTGTCTATATCATGTATATCTGCTATGTAACTTACTCTTGAACTATCACAGGACCTCATTTGCATGTCCAAGAAACCTTCTCGAAGGGGAAATAAAATCATTTCAGCCATCTCTTCTACAATAATGTAAACTATGCATTTTTCAGTATCTCAGCACTTCTCTAGTCACCAGTAAAGCACCAAGAGGAAAGGCAATGTCTTTATTAAATCCGTTGACATTAGTGAAAAATTAGTAAGATTTTAGGGCAGGAACTTGGCTTTCGGCTCTCCCTGCATGCCTGGAAGCATACCTGTGGGTTTTAGCTAAAACGCTGATTGGTGTAATAAAAGTTACCACCTTTTCTCTATATTGTGTCTCATTTATTTCCTTAGGCTCTGGGTAAGCAGGCAGTATTGTCTAGTCAGCATGTTATTTCACTGTGTGGTGTTCCCCACACTTGCCCTGCTTCCTTCCTACTCTCAACATTAATTGTGCACCACGTTGCAAATCAAATCAGAAAATAAGCAGACTTTAAAAAAAAAAGTGGAAAAATTTTGTATTTCTATGTTGTATTTTTACAGCTTTTGTCGGAAAAGCGGGCTGCTGAATGAGCTTATCATGCAGCTCCCCAAATAGGTACCAAGGAAGAAATGGTGTACACTGGAATTGGTGAGACCTGACAGGAAGCTGGGACATTTTAAGACAGCATTGCTGCTGGATAAGATGCACCATCAAACCCTTGCCATTGCTGCTACAGACACATTACTATTAACAGCCCAAAAGCATTAGCAGCTTCCTCCACTGAAAAACAGATTCGCTACTTCTCTGACTTTCAAACAGAAGATAAACTTCTTCTTATCTCTTCATTTCCAGAATTTTTGAGAGGTCCCCCTAGGTCTTTACATCTCTAAGGCTACCATGATTACAGTGTCATTCGTAGTTCACTCTATTTACAAGGGGAAGCTGGCTTTTTGACAGGCTGAGACCACAGCTGGGCAAAACTCTCGTTTTATTAATACAGAAATTTCATAACATGTGCTAAAGAATAATTTCCCTACTAAATGTAAGTGCCTGTGTCCCACTGGCTTGAGAACACATGCAGCTTTACTCGTTTCCATTTTCTGTTGTTTTAGCTACATCAGATATTTTAAAATAATCATTTTTATGAGATGCTTACCTTAAGAAAGTCACAAAATATAATTGACTTATACAAAACATATTCTGGCATTCCAAACCATTTGGCTACAAATCAACATTCAAAGTTAGACAGGCTTGTGTGGGACATATTTGCATGCCCACTGCAATACAAATAAAGTGATCTGATTTCCTTACTGGCTATTTCTGACAGCATAGGATGGAAATACTGCTGGTCTCCATTGTTGATGAGGTGGTCACAGAAAAATCTTTGGCTTTTGTGACAACATAGCCTGCATTTGTTCTCTTTCTACTACAGGATCACAGTGGAGAGCAGCTAGGTAAAAAACAGATGGACTAGTCTGTTGGTTAAAATCAGAAAGCTTCACTCTGTGTTCACATGATCTTTAAAAATGTTTAAAAGTGGGAAAAGAATTTGTCATGTCGGTTCAGAAAGGCTTATTGGCAGGGAAGAGCGTTCTGTATTCCAACAGCATCAGAATATGAAATAAAAAGATGCAGAATAAAGTAGAAGGTGAGACATTACACAAAATCATACAGTGCCTGCAAATGTCTGTGGCAGAAAACACGTGAATAATAATGCTAAAGGAAGAAGAAAAGAGAGAGACTGGAATGCTAAAACATGAAGTCTATGAAAAATTCAAATTCAGAAATGAGACACTTAATCCTTCTTTACCATTTCTCATCATTTGGAATTGAATTAGGACAAGGAATTGCAAAGAAATCATAACTGGAGAAAGTGGCCTGCTAAAAGTGAAAACAAGAAAAAAGGAATGTTGATATGTGTTCGTGTTACTAGCATCACTAATTTCAATATTACAGTGTGTATATATGTTATGGACCAAGGTTTTCAACTTACCTCATAAGAAAAGCTATTTTAAATGTTTCTGATGTTTATAAAAAAACACTCTATACACAGACTCATGTGGGGAGGAAAAACCTGCAGTCTTAGATTCGGTTATGTAGAGTGGACATTACGAAAATTTTTCTGTTTTCAATCCTGGCCAAGGACAGACAATTCAAAGGAGCAGTAAGTTCCTTTAAGTTATATATCAAGCCCATTTGCAAGTTACTTTAAGAAAAATGTCATGCTTAATTTCGGCAACGCCTCTTTTAATGCCATGAAGTACAACTGGATTTTTTTTATTAGTTTAGCTTGGAGAACTATCCATGTTACTAAAGGTTATCAAACTAGTCTGTCATAATAGTGTCTGATGTCTGGCTGCACTACGAATGCCACTGGTGGGTTGTATCCTGAATGAAATTCTATTAGCTACAAAACATTACCCATTTTGTTCTTTACATCCATTCTTCCTTTAGCTATGGGAAAAGTAAAAAATTAATAACTGATCATTTTTCCGTGTCACTTTCAGAATTATGGGTATCTCAGATGATTTACACTATCTCCTCTCCTTTATGAACTAAATAATCATTGTCCCTGCAAGCTACTGTATTATATGTATGTCTAAACATACCACTTGCAGTATTCTTTGTGTTTCTCCTTCTCTTAACAATCTGGACTGTACTTCCTTAGAAATAATATTATAAATCTGGTGGGAACAAACTGCAGAGGCAGAATTAACTGAGAAGGCAAATGGAAGGCAGAATCAGAAAAGGAAGCTATAAGCCTACGTCTTCTCTTTAAAGTATTCACTGTATGTACTCACACATCTGTTTTAAAGTAAATGAGCGAAAGATGAATCAAAAAGTGTTGGTTATTTTGGTTTTCATGCAACACATTAGATACCTGAGCAGCTGAATAAGCAAATGAGCTAGAAGGACAGAATGTAAATATATATGCCCTGTTTTCTCTGTAATACAGATGTATTCACACTAATTTATACAGAAACTGTTCAGGTTAAGTGTTTCTACTGCATTTGCCGCCTTTCTACACCTTTTGTAGAAAAAAAGATACTGCAGGAGACCGTAAACTTATTTCGTCTAGTCTGCAGCAAAAGGAAGAAAGACTAAAGTATGAGGATGATTAACAAAAAATCATTTACCTTGCCCTAGAAAATCCCATTACATCAGCGGAGGAAAAAGAAAAAAAACTGTTCTGAAGATGCAATCACGAGAAAGTGGAGCACTGCATAGGTCAGTGCTAGATAGCACAGTGCGCTTAATTTTCCTGGCCAACTTAACAGGTGCTAGAAGGCATCAGATTAAAGCCAGCTTTGTCTTACCTTGGATACGCTTTGACAACTCATATAAATTAAAAACATTACAGGATTTGTCTGGTACTAGGAGAAGACTAATACTCACGCTTTGATAAATTTCCACAGCATCATCCACAAAGTTTGTTGCAGTCTACTGCCTGAGCAAATTCCGCCAAGACGACCTTCAGGATAGCCTATGAGCAAAGCAGAAGCAGAAGAATAAAACACACTCAGAATTCAATATGCAGGAAATTTACTTCGCTTTGATGATCAAATGCCTGCAGTCTCATTCTACTACCATTTATAGGAAACTCAGCTGAAAAGTTTAACATAACAGAAGACAGACACATTAACCACGAAACTGTTGTAAATAAAGCTGCCTGCTCTTAGTCTTGTAATTTATAGCCAGACATCCACGTATGGAAGAGACTGGGTTGCAGGGAACAAATAAATGTTTGTGTTAAGAGGGAAAAGGCCTTGGGAAAGGGCACTTGAGTACTTTGTACTTTGCACTCCATCTTCTCTGACCTGAAAAGCTGTCTATCTCCAGATAATCTAGGCAAAGCAGCTAGATGCAAGAGCAGCCCCAGGACAAGGCAAATATATGATGAGGTCTGCACTGACCCAATGGAGAGATATAGGCCGATTCCTTAGCCTTCTTCCTTATGTCCAAAACTATCTCACACTCTCTTTCCTAGCACAGAAACTCCTTGGCTGAAAGATGCAAAAAACAGGAAGAAAAAAGAAATGTGGAAAGAATGGTTGAAACAAAAATAAAGGAAGGGAAACAGAGACAATTTAATTATATTGCAATTTGACACAGTACTTTCAAGATTGTTTTCTCCCCTGTATGGTAAAATTTAAGTTGCTACTGACCTGAAAAAATTGGTTCAGGTTATGCTCTGAAATTGCTAGCAGGCACAGCGTAGAAAAGCATTATAATAAAACAAGTAGTTACAGTATTATGTCAGAACGTACAGAAGATAGCCAACATGGCTTCTGCATGAGCAAATTATGCTTGAGTTAATCTAGTGGCTGATTATTGAGTGACTACATCACTGAACAAGGGAAGAGCTAGGATGTCATCTACCTGGACTACTGAACGACATTTGATAAGATCCCCCACAACATTTTTGCCACTGATTTGGATATGGCATTGGTGGATGGAATGTTAAATGGGTAAGGAACTGGATGGATGGCCACATCCAGAGAGTTACAGTCAATGTCCAAGTAGAAAACATTAGCAAGCGGTGTCCCACAAGGGTCCATACTGGGACCAATACTATTTAGTTTCTTCATCAATGACATAGACAGTGGGATTGAGTGAACCTTCACCAAGTTTGTGGATGGCACCAAGCTGAGTGGTGCAGTTGACAGGCTTGAGGAAGGGGATGTCATCCAGAGGGACCTTGAAAATCCTGAGGAGCAGTCACGTGTGAACATCACAAAACTGAACAAGGCCAAGTGCAAGGTCCTCCACCTGGGGAAGGAGGGGCAATGATACGGGCTGGGGAATGACTGGATTGAGAGTAGCCCTGCAGAGAAGGACTTGGGGATAATGGCAAAAGAAAAATTGGACCTGAGCCAGCAATGTGCACTTGCAGTACAGAAATCCAATCATATTCTGGGCTGCCTAAGAAGAAGCATGGCCACCATCCCAAGGAAGGTGATTCTCCCCTTCTACTCTGCTCTTTTGAGACCCCACCCAGAGTATCACACCCAGGTCTGGGGTCCTCAGCACAGGAAAGACATGGATTTGTTCAAGAGGGTCCAGAGGAGGGCCACGAGGGCTGAAAGACCTCTCCTACAGAGACAGGCTGAGAGAGTTGGGGTTGTTCAGCCTGCAGAAGGCTCCAGAGAGACCTTATTGTGGCCTTTCAGTATTTAAAGAGGGCTTATAAGAAAGTCTGAGAAGAGGTTTTTACCAGAACCTGTAGTGGCAGGACAAGGAAAATGGTTCTTAACTGAAAGAGGGTAGATTTACATTGGATATAAGGAAAAATTTTTTTTATTATAAGAGTGGTGAGAATATGGGCAATGCAAACAGCTACTGCCATCCTAAGAATGATTCAAGTGAAGGCTGGTAGGACTTCTGCATCACAGACAAATCAATAAAAAATCAGTGTGGCTGAGTGTACTTGTATGTTTACAGCTCAGCAGAAGAGTCTGCAGTTGTTCCATTGTACTTGCAGGGGCTAAGCCTAGGTGCAAATTAAATATGTATAGTGTTTATTTCTGTCACTGTTAGTAAGTTGGGTGACTGAGAGTATACTAGAAGTATAATCCTAAAATAAGTTTTTAATGTCAGGCTATATGGATATGATTGAACATTGCATTGGAAATCATACACTAATTTTAAAAACTTATTTGTATAACAAGCTCTGTGTTAAAATAAATTCGAAGTATGAGCTATCTCAGTTTTGTGCTCAGCTGTAAAACTAAAAGAACTACATCTGTTAAATTACAGAGCTTAAGTTCTGTTTCCTATGTTACAATTTAACGTAACCATGAAGCTAATTTTCAAAGTCACCATGCTCCATAATGTGTCATTAGAATCCCTGACCCATAGAATCATAAAATAATTTAGGCCAGAAGGGACCCCCAGAGACCTTGTATTTCAACCTCCTGCTCAAAGCAGGACTAATAAAATTAGGTTCTTGTCCAGCAGAGCACGTGTCTCTACTTGTCCGGTAGAGTGTTGAGCACCTTTAAGGATAGAGACTCAACAATCTCTGCGAGCAAACTATTCCTGTATTTGCCCACCCACATAGTAAAAAAACACAAAATAAAACAAAACAAAAAACTCATATATAAAAATATATATATCTTTATATCCCCTGAGTTTTCTCTTCTCCAGGCTAAAAAAACCCTATTCTCTCCCCCTTTGTTAACACATCAAGTGTTCCAGGCCCCTGACTATCTTAGTGGCCTTCCACTGGACCCAAGACTAATATCTGGAAATCAGAGAAGGAAAGTATTTCAAAATGTTGCCATTCATATAAAAAATAAACAGGAAATTAACTACCTTTAATATTTTTTTTCTTCTCTATCTGGATTCAATAATCTCTTGTGTTCTTGACAATGTCTGAGCAGAGAAATCTAGATTAAATGGTACATAGCCTGCTTGTCTTTAATTTGTTTTAGCAGTTCCTAAATTATTAGGAAGAACTATAGCGTATTTCCAGTTATGTATAGTTACAGGCATCCATTCATGCTTCATTATGCCACAGTGTACACAGTTCAATGAAATAATTCAAAGGAATGGAAGAAGTGAAACAGATGCCAACCCTTCCTTCTGCTTTATAGATCACCTTGCAACAGGCTGGTATGCTTTTCTACTTCCAGCGAGACACAGCAGCAGGAACCAACGTACTCAGGACGTCTCACATGGCACTTGCCATGCCTGTTGCTTAGGAACAATGAATTACCATATAAACTCAGCAACCTTGTTTTTCCAAAAGCACATATTCCAGAGGAAATAAAGGTGAGAAAGATCTACAGAATAACTTGCTGTAAGTGCATTTTCTTCTTAAAACTAAATTGAGTTTGGTTGCTATTTCTACTTTACCAATTTTTCTACTTGATTTATCCTAAAATCATGTTTTGTAAGAGAGTGCCCAGGCCTGTATCGTGAACAGACAGTCAGACTAACATAGAATAAGGCGCATCAACAGAGAAAACCACTGCCCGCGAGAGCACTGCTTTGCATGTGCCGACACTGAGGTTGCTCTGCCAAGATGTTGCACTTTCCAAGGAGCTGTTAACAGCTGTAAACTCCTGATTACAGTTCTCTGACATACTTTCCTTATTCTGTCCTCCCTAATTCTACCGTCCAGAATTTGGGAGAACTAATATTCTCCTCAATTTTTAAGATCACTAATTAATGTTTTAAGGATCAGTGCATGATAATTTTGAAGGACTCTACTGTTAAACAACTACTCTTGCTGTACTTTTTAGCCTCACAGTCAGTTTCCACCAAAGACAGATGTATTCATATAACACTTAACAGATAAGCAGCCCTGGAATGAACATCAGATGGAACTTACTGTGCCAAGAAGAAATCTGGCTACTAGAAGCCAGCCTGCTGGACTAAGGGAAGTGAAGAAAGCTCACTGCTGTGCGTGTGTTCCTGGGAAGTCTCAAGATAGCGCAAGGAATGCACAGTCAGCACCTGGGTCCCCTGAATATCAAGTTACTTCCCCTCAGCAGAGTAAAGATTTCTGTGCAGGAGTCACTGGTGGCTCTTAAAGGTGTCCCCTGAGAGCTGCAGTGCCACCATGACTTGTTTTTTCACCTATTTCCCTATCATCATCATTGATGAGACTAGCACTGCTGGGCTCTGTCATTAAGATAGGTGAGGTGAATATTAGGTTGGGACTCCTGAGTGCGAGTGTGGAACAGAAGGCGAACATGTCTGTACTGTTAGGACTTGAGGAGCAACGGTTTCAGTGCTCAAAAATACCAACACCCATCATCAGACCAACCCACAGCTAGGAGATAATCTGAGCAGGGTTTTGAAACAAAAGAAAGTATGTCTTACGGAGGAGATATACATTGCAGAGGGGCATAAAGATCGAGAAAAATAACATGTATTTTACTGATGGGTTATGGCAGCTGTCTAGCAATACAAGGATATCCAAGTATAGAATGAATTAAGGACAATTATAAAGTGACTGCACAGCCGGTGAATGTTCTTAAAAAGAAAACCCATGATGAGCACAGCAGTATCCTGATATACTACTGCTCTGCATTTTGATTAATCACTCAACAACTGAAATCATAAGCTACCAATGTTGACATAAACTATGCCTGTATATATTGATAGCTGTACAGGTGAAAGAGAGTATACAACATACAGCCAAAAAAGAATCAGGCTGCGAGGCTTAAAAACTAACATAATACCTCTAATGACTATAAGTAACGAAGACATGGAATTTGAGTTAAAAAATCATACTCGTGTTGTTATTTCTGCATTCAAAATTATTACTTCAACCTCCCAGTGTTCCGCTCCACTGAGTCACTGAGTTGCTCTACTTTGGCATCAGGGTTTTCCTCAAACAGTTGTCTCTCAAATATATGAAAATCATTCAAGTAGTATTCAGCTCAGTCTCCACCCTCTGACCATGGGAAGCAGAAAACAGAATTCAGGCAGATAATGGTATGTAATTTTGAGTGCCCCAGTGAGGAATAAATGTTGGTTAAAAAGTATTTTTTACAGTATTTTTCTGCAGAGTACCATTTCAAAAAGGTCCAGCTGTCATGAACGAGATGAACTACTTCCTATTAACTACAAGTGCATTAAGTAAATCATCAAAGCCCAGGCCTAATGAAAGGAAAAGAAAAAATGAGCCAGTTAAGAGTTCCTATGTATATTGTCAGTAAAATTGCACAAGTTGGCATACAGATTTGCTCAGCAACGTACACTTGGTTTCCCTGATGCCTTGGAGGGGATTACACAAGACGAAGAGAACACCTGGAGCAGTGTTTTAAAAGCTACGCAAATTGACAGTTTGATATTGACAAATGCCTTTATTGTGCTATGACTCTCCTTCCTGCAACTGAAAAACAGTAATTATAATTAGAGTTATAGTCTACCCTCAAATGGTAAAATCAACAAGGAAGATTTTCTCTGAAATGACCACATAAACACAGCAGGCCAAGGAAACAGCTTTTCCACTGTAGATTTCGAAGAAGTCGAAGCTCCTGTCAATGAAGGATTTTGCAAAGTATTGCATAATCATGATCCCATGAAAAACTGATGAAATGAGCGAGCAAATGTGGTCAGAATTAAGTAACAAAACAAAGTCAGCCATTTGTTATTGATGCCGTGAAAAGCCGGAATTGAAGACTCAATAGTCAGCAGACTATTAAGCAGGTATTCTTTATTGCGGCGCCGGGCACACGGGGGATCTCTCCTCCAAACGTGTGCACCGAAGAGACACAGTTAC